>Ga0137308_100666_pt1 | contig 49371 bp, 45 predicted proteins | sample Inofrocosms_June_FD_97181 | JGI IMG/M metagenome (GOLD analysis project Ga0137308, IMG submission 97181) | Mouse cecal microbial communities from Vienna, Austria - N-Acetylneuraminic and N-Acetylglucosamine D2O microcosms_June | ecosystem: Host-associated > Mammals > Digestive system > Large...
ACGAAGCTATTAAAAAATTAGTCTGCTATGGATTAGAGCGAGGCCTGATTGGGGAAGATGATGTTGTTTTTACCACCAACCGGCTGCTGGAAACCCTGCAGATAGACGAATACGAAGAACCAGAAGATACTTATACGCAGGTAGAGCTTGAGCCAGTTTTAAAAGAACTCCTGGATTATGCCTATGGGCATGGGGTGCTGGAAGAAAACGGCGTGGTATACCGCGACCTTTTCGACACCAAGCTGATGGCGCAGTTAATGCCAAGGCCCAGTGAAATCATTGGGCGGTTCTGGGACATTTACCATAAGGACGGCCCCAAGGCAGCTACTGATTTTTATTACCAGATAAGCCAGGACAGCGACTATATCCGCCGCTACCGGATTGCAAAGGATGTCAAATGGAAATCACAGACCCCGTATGGGGAAATGGACATTACCATTAACCTTTCCAAGCCGGAAAAAGACCCGAAGGCCATTGCAGCAGCCAAAAATGCAAAGCAGGGCGGCTACCCCAAATGCCTTCTTTGCGTGGAAAACGAAGGGTATGCAGGGCGCATCAACCATCCTGCAAGGCAGAACCACCGGATTATCCCGGTGACAATCCAAGACAGCCGGTGGGGGTTCCAGTACTCCCCCTATGTCTATTACAATGAGCACTGCATTGTGTTCAATTCCCAGCATATCCCAATGAAAATTGAGCATGGGACATTCTGCAAGCTGTTTGATTTTGTGAAGCAGTTCCCACATTATATTGTAGGATCAAACGCAGACCTGCCCATTGTTGGAGGCTCCATCTTAAGCCACGACCATTTCCAGGGGGGCAGTTATGAATTTGCCATGGCAAAAGCACCAGTAGAGCGGGAATTTACGGTAAAAGGATTTGAGGATGTGAAAGCAGGCATTGTAAAATGGCCCATGTCCGTGATCCGTATTTCCGGCAGGGATACGGAACGGCTGATTGCGCTGGCAGACAAAATATTGGCGGCATGGCGGGGATATACCGACGAGGATGCGTTTATTTTTGCAGAAACAGACGGGGAGCCCCACAACACCATTACGCCTATTGCCAGAAAACGCGGGGAATTTTTCGAGCTGGATTTGGTACTGCGTAACAATATCACCACAGAGGAGCACCCCCTTGGCCTGTACCATCCCCATGCGGAGCTGCACCATATCAAAAAAGAAAATATTGGCCTGATTGAAGTGATGGGCCTTGCCGTCCTTCCGGCCCGCCTGAAAGACGAAATGGAAACGCTGGCAGACGCCATTGTAAACAAAAAAGACATCCGTGCCGATGAAACCATCGCGAAACATGCGGACTGGGCAGAAGGGTTCCTTCCGGCTTACGGGGAAGTGGCAAAGGAACAGGCCATGGATATCCTGCATAAAGAAATCGCATTGGTGTTCAGCAAGGTGCTGGAACATGCCGGGGTTTATAAGCGGGATGAATCGGGGCAGAAAGCCTTTGATAAATTTATAGAAAGCCTGAATGGGTAAAAGCGTGTGATGTTATTCCCGCGGGCAACGGGCCAAGTGGTTGCTTGCAGCGGGGTCTTTGATTCCTGCGGGAATTTGGCTGCTCCGGCGGTAAAATACTGCAGCAGGCTGCGCAGGGCAAACCTCCAGATGCTGTAGTTTTTACCGCCGGAGCGATGATAATAGAGGCTCTTTAGCGGCCGCCGCACCCGTGGCTGCCGCATGTATGCCCGTCCCCGTGGGAGTGGTCGCCGCACCCGTGCCCATCCTCATGGGAGTGGTGGCTGCACGTTGTATCAGGGTCGTACACAAGCTGCCCTTTCAAAAAGGATTCCACCTGCGCGTCCGCATCCCCGGTAGCCCCCGGGTAAAGCTCAATCCCGGCTTCTGCCAAAGCGTTCCTTGCGCCGCCGCCAATCCCGCCGCAAATCAGCACATCTACGCCGCCCTTCAATAAGAACCCTGCCAGCGCCCCGTGTCCCTGCCCATTGGTATCTACGATTTCCGAAGAAGAAATAGTCCCATGTTCCACTTCATACACCTTAAACTGGCTGGTATGCCCAAAATGCTGGAATACCTGCCCATCTTCATAAGTTACTGCAATTTTCATTACATGCCCTCCTTTTTTTCTGAAATCTGCATAGCCTTGGCAGCCCTGCCCGGGGCAGAGCTGGTAGCTGCCGCCTGCAATGGTAAGGGGAAACCCTTCCACTAAGAAACGGGCCAGCTTCCGGCGCGCCTGCGTGTACAGGGCTTGGACCGTGGTGCGCCCAGCCCCCATCTGCTTAGCGGCTTCCTGCTGGGTAAGCCCCTGATAATCCAGCAGGCGGATTACTTCATATTCTTCAATGCTAAGCTGCAGCCCATGGAGCCCTTCCGATGCATTTGGGGCCCCGGCGTAAAAATGGGTATGGGCTGGCATCCGGCATACGCGCCGTACTTTGCTGGGACGTGCCATAAAGATTTCCTCCTAATCATATCAGCAGTATAAAGCAATTATTAACATATGTCAATTATATTTTCCCTATAATTTTATGGAAAATGTGATATAATCGTTACTGTTACAGCGTGGGGACAGTGGATTATGCCTGCGCACTGGGAAATCAATATAGGAGGACATGAAAATGCCAGAACCATTAAAAATAGAAGAAGTAACGGAGCGGGTGATCCTGGTAGGCGTCAGCTTACAGGAAAACGACGATACGGAGGATTCCCTTGCGGAATTGGGCGAGCTGGCCGAAACAGCCGGCGCTCTGGTGGTTGGCTCTGCCATCCAGAACCGGGAGTCCGTCCATCCGGGCACTTATGTAGGGAAGGGGAAGCTGCAGGAACTGCGGCAGTTGGCCGCAGAGCTGGATGCCACTGGGATTATCTGTGACGATGAGCTTTCCCCGGCCCAATTGCGGAACATGGAGGATGCATTGGAGTGCAAAGTTATGGACCGGACGCTGGTGATCCTGGACATTTTTGCAGCAAGGGCTTCTACCAGCGAAGGGAAGATACAGGTGGAGCTTGCCCAGCTGAAATACAGGCTGGGGCGCCTTGCCGGCCTTGGCACGTCGTTATCCCGTCTGGGCGGCGGCATTGGCACAAGGGGGCCTGGGGAAAAAAAGCTGGAAATGGATCGCAGGCTGATTAAAAACAGGATTTCACAGCTAAATCGGGAACTGTCCCAGGTGAAAATGCACCGGGAAGTAACAAGGAGCCAGCGGGAGCGCAGCCAGGTGAAGGTGGCTGCCATTGTAGGCTACACCAATGCGGGGAAATCCACCCTGTTAAACCATCTGACCCACGCGTCCGTGCTGGAGGAGGACAAGCTGTTCGCTACCCTGGACCCTACTACAAGGAATTTAAAGCTGGACAGCGGGCAGGAGCTTTTGCTGACGGATACGGTGGGCTTTATCCGCAAGCTGCCCCACCACCTGATTGAAGCGTTCCGCAGCACTCTGGAGGAAGCAAAATACGCCGATATTATCATCCATGTGGTTGATTCCTCCAATCCCCAGCGGGAAAAGCAGATGTACATTGTCTATGAAACCTTGAGGAACTTAGGGGTATCCGGCAAGAAAACCATTACCTTGTTCAACAAGCAGGATAAGCTGGTGGAGAATGAAATTTTGAAGGACGCCTATGCAGATAAAACCCTGAAAATTTCAGCCAGGACAGGGGAGGGCATGCCCCAGCTTCTGGAAGCCCTGGAGGAATTTTTACGGGAAGACAAGCAGCTTCTGGAAGGCATATTCCCTTATGGAAAAGGCAGCCAGGTTTCCCAGATCAGGAAGTATGGGGAGCTTCTTGAAGAAGATTACCGGGAAAATGGAATTTATGTAAAAGCCTTTGTCCCCACGGAACTTTACCACAATTTGGGGAAGGGCATGTGCAGCAGCGGATCATAGCATAGTTGGGATGGCTGGTTTGTATGATGAAAATAATTATTTCCCCTGCAAAGAAAATGAAACGGGACGCCGACACCATGGGCTGCCATGGGCTGCCCGTATTTTTGCAGGAGGCAGAAACGTTAAAAACGTATATCAAAGGCCTTACTTACCAGGAGGCAAAAAAGCTTTGGAACTGCAATGACAGGATTGCAGAGCTGAATTTCCAGCGGTTTGCGCAGATGGATTTGAAGGCTGGCCTGACCCCCGCCCTGCTGGCCTATGAGGGCATCCAGTACCAGTATATGGCACCGGCGGTCTTTGAGGACGGGGCGTGGGAGTATGTGGAAAGCCATCTTGCCATCCTGTCCGGTTTTTATGGGATGCTGCGCCCCTTCGACGGGGTCGTGCCCTACCGTCTGGAAATGCAGGCTAAAATCCATCTGGGGGATTGCCGGGACCTTTACCGCTACTGGGGCGGGAAAATCTGCCAGGAAACCATAAAAGGCGCAGACACCGTCTTAAACCTTGCCTCTAAGGAATACAGCAAATGCATTTCCCCCTTCCTGCCGCCGGGAATCAGGCTTTTGGCCTGCCGGTTTGGGGAACTGCGGGAAGGGAAGGTAATCGAAAAAGGCACACAGGTAAAAATGGCCCGTGGGGAAATGGTGCGTTTCTTAGCCCAGAACGGCATTGAGGACACGGAAGGGGTAAAAAATTTCCATGGGCTGGGCTATCAATATGAGGAAAAATTTTCCGATAATAATACATATGTATTCTTGAAAAGTGACAGTAAATAAATACATTAGGGACAGGCTGGCTATCCCTGACGCAGTTTGCACATAGAAGCAAAGTTATGCCAAAGAAAAAGGTGGGATGGACATGGTGAGGATAGAAGGCCTGAGAAAAAATTTTGGGGGTTTCTGCGCCCTGGACGGCGTGGACATGCATGTGCCAAAAGGGTCTGTCTACGGGCTGGTAGGGCCAAACGGCGCTGGGAAAAGCACGCTTCTCAGGCACATTATGGGGATTTACCGGCAGGATGCAGGGAGTGTCCTGGTGGAAGGCGTCCCTGTTTATGAAAATACGGAAGTGAAAGGGAAAATGATATTTATTTCCGATGACCTGTTTTATTTCCAGCAGGCAGATACCCTTGAAATGAAGCGGTTTTATCAGGGGATTTACCCGGATTTCGATGGGAAAACCTTTGAAAAGCTCCGGGAAGTGTTCAAAAATATAGATGTAAAATGCAGGATCCGCAAGCTGTCCAAAGGGATGCAAAAGCAGGTGTCCTTTTGGCTGGCCCTGTGTTGTGGCCCAAAGCTTTTGGTTTTGGACGAGCCAGTAGACGGCTTGGACCCTGTGATGCGGCGGCAGATTTGGTCGCTGATCCAGGAGGAACGGAATAAGTGTGGGACCACCGTCCTGATTTCCTCCCATAACCTGCGGGAATTGGAGGAGGTCTGCGGCCATGTGGGGATTATGCATCAGGGCAAAATCCAGATGGAACGCTCCCTGCTGGAGCTGCAGGGAACGGTTACCAAGGTGCAGGCGGCGTTCCGGCAGGGTATCCCTGCGCTCCCGGATGGCTTTGAAGTGCTGCATATGTCAAACGCCGGACGGGTCTACACCATGATTGTGAAGGGCAGCCCTGCATATGCCCGGGCAGGGCTTGGGAAATTGCAGCCGCTGTTTGTGGACGTCCTTCCGCTGACGCTGGAGGAAATTTTCATTTATGAGATGGGAGGGGCAGATTATGCAGTCCAGGAAATCCTGCTTTAATGTTTTCCATACAGCCATATTCCGCAAAAATGCCGCCAGTTTCTGGCCAATCTGGCTGTCCTACACCCTTATGTGCCTGTGGGTCCTGCCCATTTACACATGGCTGCAAATAAAGACCCTTACCCTGGCGGAAGGGACAACCCAGGCAGAGCGGATGGAGGAGCTTTTGAGAAGCGCAGTGAGCAGCCTGCACCTGGCGATTTTGCCTTTCCCGGTATTTGTCTTTGGGGCGGCCAGCGGGATTGCCGTTTTTTCCTATCTGTATCAGGCAAGGAGCGCAAATATGGTCCATGCGCTGCCAGTCAGCCGGAAAGAGCTGTTTTTGACAAATTACTGTTCCGGGCTGTTGTTCCTGCTGGCTCCGCAGTTCCTGGCGTTCTGTGTGGCGGTGTTCGTCTGGTTTGGGAGCGGGGTGACGCGGCTGGAATACCTGCTCCGGTGGCTGGGGCTGGTGGCCGGGGAAGCTTTTTTTGCCTACAGCATGGCGGTGTTTGCGGCCATGCTGACAGGGCAGGCGGCCATCGCGGCAGCCTGTTTTTTTCTCCTGAATTACCTGTACCAAGGGCTGGTGGCCATTGCGGACGCCCTTATGGGAATGCTAGTGTACGGGATGGACAGGGGGGCGCGGGATATATGGGGCGGCTGGCTTTCCCCAGCTCCTTTTTTAGGGGAAAATGTCCGCTTGATTTATCAGGAAGAAGGGCAGCTCCTGGACCTGCCTAAGCTTGCAGGCTTGGACTGCGTGCCCTGGTATGCCCTGGCGGCAGTTTTTTTCGCGGCATTGGCTTTCCTGCTTTACAAAAACAGGGATATAGAAACAGCTTCGGACGTGGTAGCCATTTCCTGCATTAAGCCGGTGTTCCGTTGGTGCGGGGGAATTGGCGCAGCCGGGGTCTGCACGTACCTGGTCTGGGAAAGCCTGCTGTCAGGCATGGTGGGGAATATGTTCTGGCTGGTGCTGGTATGCAGCAGCGTGGCCGGGGCAGCCGGGTTTTTCCTGTGTGAAATGCTGATACGGAAAAAATTTATGGTATTTACGGGAAAAAGGCTGGCCGAGGGCGGGGTATTCCTTGCAGTCCTGGCGGCTGCCCTTGTATGCATGGAAACGGACTTGTTTGGGGTGGAAAAAAGAGTGCCGGCGGCGGAAGAAGTGGCAGGCATTTACCTGGATGGGAATTATAAAAGCTATCTGGAGGAACCGGAGGAAATCAGCCAGTGCATTGCAATCCATCAGGGCATTATCCAGGAAAAGGATGCGTACGAAGCGTATTTCTGGGAAAATCCGGGCATGGAAAAACGCCCCAGCATGTCTTTCAGGATTTCTTACAAGCTGAAAAACGGCAGGATGTTGGAGCGGTTCTGGTATCTTCCGCTGAAGGACTGCTATCTGGAGCGGAAGGAGGGGGCTGTGGGAAAGCTTTTGGAGTTTGAAAAAGATCCCAGGAGATATATGGAATACTTTTTTTCCAGTGGGTATGAAAGCCTGAAAATTGCCGAAGGGGGCAGCTTCCTCCACGTCAACCAGAATGGGGACTACAATATGCTGGACCTTTCCAATGAGGAGGCATCTAAGCTGTACCAGGCGCTTAAGGAGGATATCCTGTCTGGGAATTACTGCATTTACCCCTATGAATACCGGAAATGGGGGACAGAAAATTATGCCGACAGCCTTACGTTCAGCTTCCGGGTGCCCAAGGGGGCAAGGCTGCTGCAGGCAGAGGGGGAAGAATTCAGCCTTGGGAAATACCCGGAAGCTGTGACAATCCCATTGACCCGCGGATGCCATCATCTGCTTGGGGCATTACAGGAACTGGGGCTGCTGGACGAAGGGGAAATTCCCCTGACAGAGAGGGAGTATTTGGATGTTTTGGAAGGGGAGGAAGCAGTGGTGCCTTAACAGGCGTTTTCTGCCAGAAGGCATGCCTATGGCAATTGCCGGATGGCAAATGAATCTAAAAGGAGTAAATGTAATGATTATCCAACATAATCTGGCGAGCATGGGAGCGTTTCGCCAATCAAAGATTACTACTGCCCGTAAAGCCAAGACATCCGAACGCCTGGCCAGCGGTTACCGCATCAACCAGGCGCCAGACGATGCGGCAGGGCTTACCATTTCACAGAAAATGCGCGTGCAGACCCGCGGCCTGGATCAGGCAAATGAAAATATACAGGACGGCAGCGGGAACGAACAAATTTCCCGGCTTTACCCTACTTACTTTGTTAATCAAAAATAAAAACCATGGGGGCATAAAATCCTTGCATATCTTTCATAGCCATCACCATCTCAGAAGCGCGGCTCCCCAGGTAAGCCCAGCCCCAAAGCCGGACAGCAGGAGCAAATCCCCTTCGGATAATTTTCCCTCCCGGTGCACCTCGTCTAACAGAATCGGGATGCTTGCTGCGGAAGTATTCCCACAGTGGCTGACATTGGAAGGGAATTTTTCCAGCGGCAGCTTTAATTTCCGCGCAATAGAAGAAATAATGCGGAAATTTGCCTGATGCAGCAGGTAATAGGTAACATCGGATGCACCGATGCCAGCTTGCTCCAGCAGGGCGGCAATACATTCCGGCTCTTTTTTTACTGCAAATTTAAATACTTCCTGCCCATCCATATACAGGTAATCTGGGTCTGTGCCTGTGGAAATGTAGGGGTTGTTGTTGGTACGGTTTTTGCAAATCAGGATATTCCCACCATTGCCGTCCGAGCCCTGAAGGGAAGCAACCAGCCCTTTTTCGGATGCTTTGGCAACCACGGCCCCAGCCCCGTCCCCAAACAGGACGCAGGTGGAACGGTCCGACCAGTCAATGATTTTAGAAAGGGTTTCTACCCCGATAATCAGGGCAGTCTGGTAAATTCCCGCCTGAAAATAAGCGTCTGCGGTATTCAGGGCAAACAGGAACCCGGAACATGCAGCATTGATATCGAAAGCAGCCGCATGGCGGGCGCCCAATTCCCTCTGCACCATGCAGGCGGTGCTTGGGGTAATAAAATCAGAAGAAACCGTAGCTACGAGGATAAGGTCAATTTCCTCTGGCAGCGTGCCGGAATCCTCAAGGGCGGCCTTGGCAGCCCGGACAGCCAGCGTCAGGGTAGTTTCTGTTTCCGAAGAAACCAGATGGCGTTCCCGGATGCCTGTCCGGCTCTGGATCCACTCGTCGCTGGTGTCCATAATGGTGGAAAGGTATTCATTTGTCACGCATCTATCCGGAAGGCAGCTTCCGGTCCCAATAATTTTTGCTCTCATAAATCTCCCTGCCTTATTAGTTTGATAATCAAAATAATTACATGTTTACTATACCCGCAGCAGGGGGATTTGTCAATGGAAACTTTTCTGCCGCGGCGCATATGATAAAGGAAAATGTTACTGTTCACAGCACTGATAGCCCATACAGCCGGCCGGAACAGTAACAGGAAAAGATTTGTTTGTGCCAGCTTGTGCACAGGAAGGAGAAACCATGGCAGTTACAATTATATTGGATGCAGGGCACGGCGGCTATGATAACGGCGCTTCTTATAATGGAAGGAAGGAAAAAGACGATGCCTTGCGCGTAACCCTTGCAGTCGGGAAAAAACTGGAGGATGCGGGCTACGATGTGCTCTATACAAGGACTACAGACCGTTACGATTCCCCCTTTGAAAAAGCACAGATTGCCAACCGTTCCGGCGCCGACTATTTTATTTCATTCCACCGTAATTCCGGGATCAATCCGAATACTTACAGCGGATCCCAGGCCCTGGTGTATGAAACGGGGACAGAAGCTGCAAGGCTTGGGGAAGCAATTAATCAGGAACTTGTGGATTTTGGCTTTAAAGACCTTGGGGTAGTGGAGCGGCCCGGGCTTGTGGTGCTCAGGAGGACACAGATGCCGGCAGTGCTGATGGAGCTTGGATTTATCAACAATGAGGGCGACAATGCATTGTTTGACCAGCAATTCAGCCAGATGGTGGATGCTATCGTAGCTGGGGTGGAGAAGGCGGTTCCTTTAACGCCGCCTGCCAAAAAATATGGCGTGCAGGTAGGGCTGTACCGCTATGAATCCAACGCGGAATATTTGAAAGAGCAGTTGGAGGACCAGGGATATTTTGCATCCATACGCTGGGAAGACCCTTATTATGCGGTGATCGTAGGCCGGGAAGACAGTTTGGAGGGTGCAATGGAGCTGCAGGCACAGCTTCGCCAGGATGGGTATGACACCCTTGTGGTAAGCATGTAAAAACCTGAAATTTTAATAAAATTTTCTGATAAGAAAAAGATAATAATAAAATTTTTATAAAAATCAAAAAAAGCATTTACAAGGCTGGAAATTTCCTGTATGATAAAAACATCTTTTGTTCAATGTGCAATTTTCTATTGCGCGGAATTTCTAAATATGCAGTAATTATGGTCCGTTTGAATCCCTGAACCCAAAATATATCTCAGTGAGGACTCCATTTTCCGCCTTACGGAAATAATAAGGAGAGATATCAATGAAAATAGCATTTTGGAGTGAAGAAACTCAAGTGGAAACTGCTTTCCATATGTCACTGATGGCCTGTGCCTTTGCATGGATGCGCCCGGTATCCATAGCAGCCATTTCTGGCGGTTACCAAGGGAAAGAGTTAGAAAAAAGTTTAATCAGGAGCCGGCGTAAGGGCAATGCAGCCCAGGATTTTTCTGACGGCTGGGAAAGGGAATATTTGCCAGGAAGCCGCCAGGGAGGCAGAAAAAAGAAAGCCGTTTTGGAGCCGTTTGCAGGCATAGGGCGCCAGAAAGCAGGGGAAGGCCTGTTTGCCGCAGAACAGCAGGAGTACTTTGTCCCAAGCGGGCTGGACTGCCTGCTGGGAAAGCGGCGGGAGGATCTGACGGAGCAGGCGGTTTTGGCAAACATGCATCCCGTCGTTGAAGATAGGATGTACTGCCTGCCTGGCAGCAAAAGGCCAGAGCAGGAGTGGTGGCATAAGGATCCATTGTTTACCGGGCTTAAGCAGGTGCTGGATGCAATGGAGGAATGCTTTAACATCGTATTTGTGGACTGTGGGAACCGGAAGGATGATTTTGCGCAGTGGGTCCTGAAGGAGGCGGATATCTGCGTCCTGAACATGGACCAGGAATCAGAGCTGATTGGGGATTATTACCGGAACCCGCCAAAGCTGCGGGGGAAAGTGTTTTTCCTGATTGGAAATTATTTTGAGGATGGCCTGTATACCAGAAGGAACCTGCAGCGTCTTTACCGGGTGGACGAAGATTTGCTGGGAGCCATCCCATACCATGCCCAGATGAAAGAAGCTGCAAGGGCAGGAAGGATAGGGACGGAAGTTAGGAATTATGTCAGGAAAGACAGGGCGCCAAGCTATACCGTGTTTGGGCAGGAACTGTCAAGGGCTGCAAGGCTGTTGCTGCAGTTGGCCGGGACAGGGAACTAAGGGCAGGTTATTTTCCCTGTCCCGGCAGCAATGGGGCAGCGCCGCCGCCCCCCCCATTTGGCCTCTTATAGGAAATACCCTATCATACTAAAGCGTGGAAGTGTCCTTCCTATAAAACAAAAAATAATATGCGCAGGGTCTGCCCCAGCGAAGCGAGGGTACTCGCACAAGAGGTAAAATATTGCTTCGTAATTGTGCTCGCTACATTGTTTTAGGCTGGGGATATTCTGCCCCAAAGCAGTCCACAGTCACCTGTTTCATTACCTGCGGCTCCATGGGCCTGTCTGAATAATCTGTCGCAGTTTCTGCAATCTGGTTGACCGTTTCCATGCCTTCCGTTACTTTTCCGAAAGCTGCGTAAGCGCCATCCAGATGTGGCGAATTCTGGTGCATGATAAAGAACTGGGAACCAGCAGAATCCGGGTCCATTGCCCTTGCCATGGAAAGGACGCCTGCGCTGTGCTTTAACTCATTGGTGAAGCCATTCTGGGAAAACTCCCCACGGATGCTGTAGCCGGGGCCGCCAGTCCCGTTCCCGTCCGGGCATCCCCCCTGGATCATGAACCCGCGGATGACACGGTGGAAGATCAGGCCGTCATAGTATCCTTTTTGGATCAGGCTGATGAAATTGTTTACCGTATTCGGCGCAAGTTCAGGATACAGTTCCGCTTTAATGATGCCGCCGTTTTCCATTTCAAAAGTTACAATTGGGTTTTGAACCATAATTTTTTACCTCTTTCCAGATGATTAATTTTGCAGGATTTTTGTCTGTTTTTGGGTGCGCCATGCCCTGATCCCATCCTGCACTGGCGCGCTGCTTGCCTTACTCCGGCGGTGGAATACCGCAGCACCGTTCCTGATACGGTATGCTGCCGCCTGGGCAATATTATTATATCCCCAAGAAGGGATTTCGTAAAGAGTAAATCCTGTCGACAGGAACTGCGAATATTTTCAGGCGCTCAATGGTATTCTTTTAAAAAAATTCATACGTCATCGATTTGCCGTCGATATACGAAAGGGGACTAATACTCATGGCAGATAAAATTTTTGAAAACAATCAGGTTACAATTACTGGTGAAATCGTTTCAGATTTCCAGTATAGTCACGAGGTATTCGGGGAAGGCTTCTATATGGTGGAAGTATCCGTGAACCGGCTGAGTAATTTTGCAGATATCATCCCCATGATGATTTCCGAACGCCTGATTGATACACAGCATAGCTATATCGGGCAGTATATCCGGGTGGACGGCCAGTTCCGTTCTTACAACAGGCATGAAGAAAAGCGGAACCGTTTGGTGCTTTCTGTATTTGTGCGGGAATTGGAATTTGTGGACGAAATCCCGGAAGGGGAGAAAAGCAACCAGATATTTTTGGACGGCTATATCTGCAAGGATCCGATTTACCGGAAAACGCCCCTTGGGAGGGAGATTGCAGATTTGTTGATTGCGGTAAACCGTTCTTACGGGAAATCCGATTACATACCCTGCATCTGCTGGGGCAGGAATGCCAGATATGCGTCTGGCTTTGAAGTAGGGGGCCATGTTCAGGTGTATGGGCGGATCCAGAGCAGGGAGTACGTAAAAAAACTTTCTGAAACAGAAGTGGAGCACAGGGTTGCCTATGAAGTTTCTGTAAGTAAGATTGAATATCTTGAATAAACAGAATATAATAATTATTTAAAAGAGAAGAAAGAGTACATACTGCAAAATACATGATTTTAAAACAACATTTTGACAAAGATTTGCATTTTCCGAGGGTTTGTGGTATTTTAAAAAAAGGCTTTATGTAAAAGAAAGGAAAATGGCATGTGTAAAGAAATGGTAACTGTTTATTGCGGGGAGGGAAAAGGGAAAACGGCGGCTGCCCTTGGCTATGCCGTCCAGTCAGCGGCTTTGGGGAGCAGCGCAATTATTATCCAGTTCCTGAAGGGGAAAAAAGATGAGGAACTGGATTTTTTACGGCGGCTGGAACCGGAGATAAAGTTTTTCAGCTTTGCAAGGTTTGAAAAGGATTTTGCAGAGCTCTCCGAGGAAGAACAGAAAGAAGAAAGCATGAATATACGCAATGGGTTTAACTTTGCGAAGAAGGTTCTGGTGACAGGGGAATGCAACCTCTTAATCCTGGACAGTTTTCTGGAACTTTTGGATAACCACATGGTTTCCGAGGAAGATTTGCAGATATTGATGAATGCCAAGTCGGAGGACACGGAGCTTATGCTTACCGGGAAACATGTGAATGAAGCGTTGGGCAGGTATGCCTTGAAAATCTATGAAATCCATGCAGATTGACGAATCCTTGTTGACTTTGCGGCTGGAAAATGCTATATTAGCGTTATACGAAAGGGCATACTTATTTGCTAAATGGGATTAGGGTGCCAAAAGGGTGTGCTGCACCCCCTCTATACCATATATTGATGTGCAAATACATTTGCAGTAACAATATATGGCATGAGCGTAGCACCAAAGGTGCTTTTGCTACCCTAATCCAAATGGTTTACTGTTTTTCCTGGAAAGATGGGAACATGCCGGCAAATTGTTTTGCCTGCAGGTATAGCAGAAACAGAAATTAGATAGAGGTTGCGTGGTTCATAAGTAGTTTACTGGATGTGGCAGGCACAGGGGATAGTAAATGAAAGGGGAGGGCGCCGAAAGAATTTCTTTTCCTGAGGGGGGATTCTTGGGCATATAGTGAACAATTATATGACTGTCATCTTGCGATGGATGGAGCGCTATCAGATTATAAGCAGAGAACATGGTTTTTTGCAAATGTCAGAATCTTTAAGCCGGCTTATCCAGCCGGTTTTTTATTCCCGCGAGCAATGAGCCAAGCAGCCGCGCTTGCGCGGATATTTGGCGAATGCCGCGAGGGTTGAATACCCCGCCCCTTGGGGCGGAAAGAACAAGCCAGGCCATGCCCCGTAGCTTGCTGCGGGGTATTTGGCTCCTGCTCAAGGGCATATTTATTTGCCAAATGGGTTGCTGGTTCACTGAAAAGGGCGGCACCATGCTGGCAGATTATGTGGTTCGCGGGTATTTTTAAGCAGACAAGGAGGAAGGTATATGGCACTTTTTAAAGGCGCTGGTGTTGCGCTTGTTACACCGATGAAAGAAAATCTGGATGTGGATTATGGCAAATTAGAAGAAATTCTGGAAGACCAGATAAAGAATGGGACCGACAGCATTATTATTACAGGCACGACAGGCGAAGCCTCCACCCTTACCGTGGATGAGCACCTTGAAGTCATAGGGGCGGCAGTTTCCATTGTAAAGAAACGGATTCCCGTGGTTGCGGGGACTGGTTCCAACTGTACCAGGACAGCCGTAGAACTGTCCCAAAAAGCCCAACATGCAGGGGCGGACGGCCTTTTGGTGGTGACGCCATACTACAACAAAGCGACCCAGAAGGGTCTGATAGGCTATTATACCCAGGTGGCAAAAAGCGTGGATATCCCGATTATCATGTACAATATCCCAGGCAGGACGGGCTGTAAGATTGAAGCAGGGACAGCGGCAGCTTTGAACCGGGACATTGAAAACATTGTGGGCATGAAGGATGCAGTGGGGGATATTTCTTATACCCTGAAAGTAATGGAGCTGACCCAAGGGGATTTTGACATGTATTCCGGCGAAGACGGGCAGGTAGTGCCGCTTCTTTCCTGTGGCGGGATTGGGGTGATTTCCGTGCTTTCCAATATTGCGCCCAGATTTACCCACGATATGGTAATGAACTACTTAGACGGGAACCATCAGGCGGCATTGGAGATGCAGCTTAAGGCGCTCCCGCTGGTGGATGCGCTGTTTTGCGAGGTGAACCCGATTCCAGTCAAGGCGGCAATGAACCTGATGGGTTGGGATGTTGGGTCGCTGCGGGCGCCTTTGGGCGATATGGAGCCAGAAAATGTAGAAAAATTAGCAAAGGCAATGCGGGAGTTTGGGATTTCCTTGGCATAGTAGCAGGGCAGGGATTTTGGGCTGCCTTCCCTCATGCGAATGTTAGGATAAGGGGTTGCCACATGGAGGATATGGATGATAGAATGGAAAGGGCGTTGGCGTATTGCCTTGCTTTTCCATTCCCTTTCCTTCATGGGGCAGCCCTATAATTACTGGGAAAATATTCTGTTCCTGCCGCAGGGATGGCAAAGCCCATAGCCAGACACTAGTTATAATGCCTAGTAACTTACATAGGAGGAAACAGACATGGTGAAAATGATTATGCATGGGTGCAATGGGAAAATGGGGCAGGTGATTTCTGCTATCTGCCGGGAAGACGAAGGGATAGAGATTGTGGCAGGGGTTGACCCATATCAGGGGACCCAAAACCCATATCCAGTGTTTCCAACCATTGGCGAATGCACGGTAAATGCCGATGTGGTAGTAGATTTTGCGGCAGCCCAAGCGGTGGACAGCCTTCTTGCGTACTGCGTAGCACATAAGCTGCCGTTAGTCCTGTGCACCACAGGGCTCACCGAGGAGCAGCTTAAGAAAGTAGAGGAGGCTGGCAAAGAGGTGGCAGTGCTGAAATCAGCAAATATGTCCCTTGGCATAAATGTGCTGCTGGACGCCCTGCAGAAGGTGGCAAACGTGCTTGCCCCGGCAGGTTTTGATATGGAAATCGTGGAAAAGCACCACAACCAGAAGGTGGACGCCCCCAGCGGGACAGCATTGGCGTTGGCTGACGCCATTAACGGGGCGTTGGGGAATGAGTACCAGTACTGTTATGACAGGACAAAAGAGAGGAAGAAACGGGAGAAAAAAGAGATTGGGATCCAGGCAGTCCGGGGCGGCAGCATTGTGGGGGAACATGAGGTGATTTTTGCCGGGCTGGACGAGGTAATCGAAATCAGGCACACTGCTTACTCGAAAGGCATTTTCGGGAAAGGGGCCGTGGAGGCAGCGAAATTCTTAGCGGGGAAGCCTGCTGGGAAGTATGGCATGGAAGACGTGATAGGCGCAGGAAAGTTATAAAAAGATGCAGTAAGGAGAAAACAGGGAGACAGCAGAATGGAAGCAGGAGAAATCAGGTATTTAAAAGGGTTAGCGAAGCAGTATCCTACAATTCCGGCAGCAGCTACGGAAATCGTGAACCTGCAGGCGATTTTAAGCCTGCCCAAAGGGACGGAGCATTTTATCACGGATATCCATGGGGAGTATGACCAGTTCCAGCATGTGATGAAAAACGGCTCCGGGGCAATAAAGCGTAAGATAGAAGATGAATTTGGGAACAGCCTGTCAGTGGCAGAGAAAAAAGGCATTGCCATTTTAATTTATTACCCGGAATTAAAGCTAAAGCAGGTGCTGAAAACAGAGGAAAACCTTGAGGACTGGTACAAGGTGACCTTGTACCGTTTGATCCGCATTTGCAAATGCGCCTCCTCCAAATACACCCGTTCCAAAGTCCGCAAGGCATTGCCAAAGGATTTTGCTTATGTGATTGAGGAGCTTTTGACCGGGCGGCCGGATGTGTCGGACCAGGAGGCTTATTATAACGAAATTATCAATTCTGTCATCCGGACAGGGCGGGCGTCAGAGCTGGTGGTTGCATTCTGCAATTTAATCCGGCGCCTGATTGTGGACCATCTCCATGTGGTGGGGGATATTTATGACCGGGGGCCATACCCCAACCTGATTATGGACACGCTGATGGAGCACCATTCCGTGGATATCCAGTGGGGGAACCATGATGTGCTGTGGATGGGGGCTGCGGCGGGCAATCCGGCATGTATTGCCAATGTCATCCGCATTTCCGCAAAGTACGGGAACCTGAACACCTTAGAGGACGGGTACGGGATTAACCTGATTCCCTTGGTGCGGTTTGCGCTGGAGCAGTATGACAAGGATCCCTGCGACGTGTTCCATTTAGATTACCGGGAAGACGAATATGATGTAAAGGATGTCCAGTTAGATGAAAAGATGCACAAGGCCATTACCATTATCCAGTTTAAGCTGGAAGGCCAGCTTATGAAAAAGCACCCGGAATTTGCCATGGACCACCGGCTGCTTCTGGATAAAATGGACCTGGAAAAAGGGACTGTAACCGTGGAGGGAAAGACGTATCCCCTGAAAGATACGTGTTTCCCAACCATTGATATGAAAAATCCCTATGAGCTGTCCCCGGAGGAGGCCGACGTGGTAGACCGCTTGGTGACGGCATTTATCAACTGTGAAAAATTACAGAAGCATATCCGGTTTTTGTTTACCAAGGGCAGTTTATATAAAGTTTATAACGGGAACCTGCTGTATCACGGCTGTGTGCCCTTCAATGAGGACGGCAGCTTTAAGAAAGTCCAAGTTTTCGATGGGGAATACAGCGGCAAGGAGCTGTATGACGTATTGGAGCATTATGCAAGGAAAGGCTATTATTCCATTGACCCGGCAGAAAAGCAGAAGGGCCTGGATATCCTGTGGTTTATCTGGCAGAATGCCAATTCCCCGGTATTCGGGAAGTCCAAAATGACGACCTTCGAGCGGTATTTCATTGCGGACAAGGCAACCCATAAGGAGCCGAAAAACCCATATTACCGCCTGTTGGAGCAGGAAGAAATCGTGAATAAAATCCTGCGGGAATTTGGCTTAGAGGATGAGGATTCCCATATTATCAACGGCCATGTGCCGGTGGAAACCAAGCGGGGGGAATCCCCGGTGAAGTGCAATGGGAAGCTTTTAATTATTGACGGGGGTTTTTCTAAAGCATACCAGCCAAAAACAGGGATTGCGGGTTATACCCTGATTTATAATTCCTACGGGCTGCTCCTTGCCGCCCACCAGCCTTTTGAGTCTGTGGAAAAGGCGGTGCAGAACGGCAGCGACATCCATTCCCACATGCTGCTGGTGCAGCATGTGAACTTGAGGAGGACTGTGGCGGACACTGACGTGGGCAAGGAAATCAAAGAGAGCATTGTGGATTTGGAAAAACTGCTGTGCGCATACCGGGAAGGCACGATTGTGGAACGGCAGTAGCATTTGCTGGGAGCTGTGGGATGTCCATGGCTTCCAGTTTCTGTTAGTGCATTGGGCCGATAGGGCATGATACAGCCTTTGCTTGGGGTGTAGGATCCTCCCAGATTGAAATAATTGGGGAATCTGTTATAATAAGGTATATGCTGGTAGAAAGAAGGTGTTACTATGGGTTTAGATTTACGTATAACAGACATGGCAGGTGCAAGGCCGGAACACTCTGCTGTTATTGTTAATTTTGTTTCTGCAATAAGGGAGCAGCTATTCCAGAGCACATGTTATGTATTTTCCGACAATGTACAGTATAAATGGAATACGAAAGACGGGGAAGAAAAAATAGTTATCCCGGATGCATCCATTAATTGCCGGGTAAAGGCAAGAAAAGGAAATTCGTTTTTTGACATCCCACGTTTTGTCATGGAGGTTCTAAGCCCGTCAACGGAACAATATGACCGGGGAGAGAAAATGGAATTATACCGCCAGCAGGAAGTTGATGAATATTGGATTGTTGACTGGGAAGAAAGGAAGGTAGAGATTTATAATCTTGATTATGATGAAAAACAGGAGCCACAGTACTATTTATGGAAAGTGGTAACAGAGAAAAATAAAGAAGATTTAAAGATTGTACATTTTCAGAATTTGCAGATTACTTTTGAAAAATTGTTTGCAGAAATTGATTTAGTATAGGAATAGATTTGGCGGGCCCTGTGAATGGATAAGTAACAGAATTTTTGGGGTAAAACAAAAGTATTTCAGGAGAGAAAAATGGTTGCAAAATACGATAAGATTATCATAGGGGCCGGATTATATGGTTTGTATTCTGCCCTATTTTGCGTGGGGGGGGGTAAAAGGGAACATGTCCTAGTTCTGGAATGTGACAAAACTCCATTTCGGCGGGCCACCTATATTAACCAAGCCCGGGTGCATCAAGGTTACCATTACCCCCGCTCAATATCTACGGCAATGAAATCTTGTGCAAAAATTGAGCGGTATCAGGATGCTTATGTTATTTGCATGGAGGATGGAAAACAAGATCAGTCAGGGTTTATACTGAACGCATTGTATGCGCCTACAAACCAGATTTTAGGGATGCCGCTCTCTGACGTCCGTGACTTTCACGCCCCATACTGCCTGTTATGAAGGGCTCCCAAAGTTTCCCTGCCAAAAAGAAAGAGGTGGATTTTGCAGCAGCTTCCCTCTTGGGAATTGTAATGACTGTCCAGCCAAGCCTATGGCAGCATTCCCTTATGTGGCGAACTTTACAAGATTTACAAGAAAATATTTGCGTAATGAATACGGTTTTCAGTATAAAAATCCCTATTTTCCATGAAACCTATATTGATGAGTTCAGAAACGGTTTATGATTTGGATGAGGTGCTAGAGCGTGTTTGAAAATTCATTCCCACAATTTTCCGCCCCACTTTACACCGGATTATATGCTGAATTTCGTCAATGTAGCCCACTACACCTCCCAAATCCAGCATATAATCTGATGCAAACTGGGACGGAATCTTGCAGAAAGCAATTTTCAAACACGCTCTAGCACATGGAGAATAAAGAGAAAAATTTTGTGTCTGCAGTGGTTTATGTCTGTTAATGAGGAGCAGCGGGCCGGGAAATTCTTGCAAATTGTTTTGATGTTATGGAAAAGAATTTTTGACACTCAGAAATAGAAAGGGAGTGGAGTTATGAAACGGGCAGTTTCAGCAGGCAGGAAATACGGCGTTTGGGTTCTCAAGGCCGTGTTCCTGCTGGCGCTGTTATTGGGCGGCAAGAAGGCGCAGATATTTTGGGAAAGGGGGCTTGGGCAGTTCTTTAGCTGCCAGAATATTTTTTTCTATGTTTTAATGGCAGTGGCCCTGGGCTTTGCGGTATGGAAATTTGAAGATTTATACCGCTCTTTCCAAAAATCGGAACGGAAACAGGGGCTGTGGTATGCCGTTTATTTTTCCGTTTCCTTTGCATTGTTTGGGAACCCTTTAGGCAGCGCCCAGAACCAGATGGACGAGTTCCGGCGGGTAATTGGCGCTGGGGTGCTTTCCGGCATGGACGCATCCAAAAGGGTACATAATTTCCACACATGGCTCTTTTTCTTTGCGGTTTCCTTTGTGCTTTTTTTCCTTTTGGCGAACGACGTCCTGCAGAAAGACAGGGTGCGGGAAGCGCGGCGGGTGCTGGAGTTTACAGACCATTTTATTGTGCTGGCAGATGTGCATCTTGTGTTCCGGTGCATTCTTTATTTTGGCGATATGTCAGAGGAATTGCCTGCGTTTAGCTATTCCACTAACCTGATAATGCTGGTCCTTATGGCTGCTGCGGCTTTTTTACTGCTGCATTTGGAGAAAAATATCTTAGCGGAGGAATATGCCCAGCTTTTGATGGCTGGGTATTGTGCCAGTATCCCGGCAGCCATTTTGCTGGGCGTTGGGTGGCATGGTGGGAAATTGCTGGTGGGCGTACAGACTTTGGCGTGCATATGCTGCATCTTCCTTGCGAAAATTGGGAAAAAGCAGTTCCAGGACAAACGGGTGAAAGCATTCCTTGCCTGCGGCGCCATCCTTTGCTCCCTGGTTCCTTTTTTGACATCTTTTTATATAGAACTGATTAATATCCTGAACCAATATGGAGTTTTTGTGGTGCATTTGCGGAGTTTTTACAGCGTAATCCTGCTTTTTGCAGCGGCGCTTTGGGCCGTGTGTTCCATGCAGGCTTACCAGAAAAGGTGGAGCCTGCGGTGGTGGAAGCGGGCAGCATACCCCGCGCTGGTATTTGGCAGCTCTTGCCTGTCCGTCCAAGTGCCTTTGGAGGGTTCTTATGGCAGCCTGCTTGGGGCAGGGCAAAGCGCCCTGATTAGCGGTTTCCTGGATTTTGGCTCTATCCCGCTGGTAGAACAGTTTAGCAGTATGGCAGGGCAGGTGTGGGAAGGGGTTCTCTATGGCATCCTGAACCAGGATGCAGCAGGCGCTGTTTTCAGCCCTTACGGGGAGTATTTGCGGCCGCTGCTTGCCGTCTTGTTTTTTTATCTGGTAAAATATGCATGGGAGGAAAATGCGGCATTGTTTGCCGCCCTTCTGGTTCCGTTTGGGGTGTATTGGGACCACTATGGGCTGGGGATGCTGGTATGCCTTGCAGCGGCGGCATATACGAAAAAAAGCTCCTACCGGAGGGCTGCGGCAGTATGGCTTGCAGTTAGCTGGTGCGCCTTGTACCGGCTGGATATCGGCATGGCCTTTGGCATGGCATGTGGGGTTTCCTTCACGCTCTATGCTGCTGCATACCGGAAATGGGCTATGGCAAAACCCTTAGCCCTTACCTTGGCGGGCTGGTCGGCTGCTTGTGCTGCTTTGTGGTCTGGGCTTTGCCTGGCAAAGGGGATAGATCCTGCAGGCAGGTTCCGGGAATTCCTTGCGATTGCCCTGCCCGGGCAGAATGGGGGCTATGCAGGCGTTGGGGCAGTGGGGCAGGAAGTGTTTGCCTGGGTATACATATTCGTCCCCTTTGCAGCAGGGATATGCCTGATGTTTACTGTGTTTTCCAGAAAACTCCGGGAACAGGCAGGTGCGGAACGGTGGCTCCTGCTCCTGCTTTTGGGGACGGCATACTTTGGGAATTTTTCAAGGGGGCTGGAAAGCCATCCACTGGCGGAAGGGCTTGGCGGAGGTTCCTATGGGGCGGAAGGCTGGTCGGCTTTTGTGTTCCTTGCCATGTTTTTTAGCTGCCTGAGGAATAACCGGAAGCTTTTCCTCCCTGCATTTATGGGGCTTATTTTATGCAGCCATGTACTGGCCCAAGGGGAAATATTCCAGGCAGAAACCATTGCGGACAGCGCAGCCATTTCGGCAGGGAAATTTACGGACGCATGGAAAATCCCGGAAACAGGGGCAACGGCTTACTGGGAAAAAATGCGGGAAAAAGGGGAGCCTGCCCAGCGGGTTTCATGGGAACCAGAATTGCAGGAATTGGCGGCTCCTTACCAGCAGGCAATGGATATGCTGCTAAAAGAGGGGGAAACCTTTGCAGATTTTACCAACCAACCGTTTCTGTATCCAATGCTTGGGAGAAAGAACCCTGCATATGCGGCCCAGTCGCCAATGCAGCTTTCCGGGGAATACGCCCAGGAGCAGTTTATCAGGGAAGTGGAAGGAGTTCCGCTGGTGCTGATGCCTGTTTCGGGGGGCTGCCATCTGGAGGGGCTTACCAATGAATTCTGTTATTATAAGGCGGCGGAATATATTTACCAGAATTATGTCCCTCTGTGCAGGTATAAAGATTCTTTTGCCATATGGTGTCTGTCTGGCCGGTATGGCGAGCTGGAAGGCAAGGCCAAGGAATTGCAGTACCCATTTGAACTGGCGGGCTATGGCTATGACGGGCCAAATGCCCTTGGCGGGGAAGCTTCAGAAGTTTCCTATCAGGGCTTTTCCCATAACTGTTCGGTTGGCTGCCTGCCGGAGCTGTGGGCCAGCGCGGACCGGGAAAAAGCAATGGAAAACCCTGTGGCAGCCCAATTGGAGGAAACCGGGGTGGCCTATACGTTCAGCCGGGATGGGTTCCGGCCGGGCAAGGATGGGAATTACCTGCTGTTAGAAGCAAGATATGATGGCGGAGGGCTGGAAACGGAAACTGGGTGCGGCGAAGCGGAACTGAAGCTGGGCGTACTGGAAAAAGGGAAGTTTGCAGAAAAATATAAATACACGTTCACCCTTAAGGAAGGGCAGCACAGCTACCTGTTCCGCGTCAGCAGCGATTATTACTGGTACTCTGAAAAAATCAATGCTGCATCCTTTGCAGCAGAAGGGAACGCCCAAGCCATCAGGATGTGCATTTTAGATGGGGATTAAAGGGGAAAAGAAAGGAAAACATATGATAGACTCATTTCAAAAAAACAAAAAAGGAATCCTGCTAATGCTGGTTTCCTCCGTCTGCGTCTGCATCGGCCAGCTTCTATGGAAACTGTCGGCCGAAGAAGGGATCCTTGTGCTGCTGGCTGGGTTTGCCTTTTACGGGGTCGGGGCGATGGTTATGATACTTGCCTACCGCTTTGGGAAGCTGTCCGTCCTCCAGCCTATGCTCAGCTTAAATTATGTGCTGAGCATCCTTCTGGCCGCGCTGGTGCTGAAAGAGGAAATCACCCTCTTAAAATGCACAGGGGTGCTTATCATTATTGCAGGGGTAATCCTGATTGCAGGAGGTGACGGGGAATGATATTTTATATTGCAGTGCTTTTTGTGATGACGTTCCTTGGGGCGACGGCATCCCTGTTTTTGAAAAAGGCCTCCGGCTCCGAGGGGGTTTTGGCGCTGATGCAGAATGTGAACTTTTATCTTGGGGGGATGCTTTATCTGCTGGCGGCAGTTTTGAATATTTATATTTTGAAGTTCCTGGAATACTCCGTGGTACTGCCGCTGACTTCCCTGACTTATATCTGGACAATGGCCCTGTCTTATTTTGTCCTGAAAGAAAAGATTACAGGAAGGAAAATGCTTGGGGTGGCGCTGATTTTGGCAGGCGCGGTGGTAGTATCCATGTAACAGGTTAAGGAAACGCACAAAGTAATTGAAATTTCATAGGAAGTATATTAGAATTAAGTACGGATAGCAACTAAAAAGGAAAACAGGAAAACCACAATTTCCCAAATACCTGAAAGATGAAACAATCGGAGGTAAAAACATGTACCCAATCGTAAAAAAGAAAAAGCTGGCAGACAAGATTTTTCTTATGGACGTAAAAGCCCCCCGGGTGGCAAAGTCCTGCCTGCCCGGGCAGTTTGTAATTGTGAAAATGGATGAGGAGGGGGAACGGATTCCCCTTACTGTCTGCGACTATGACAAAGAAGCAGGGACTATCACCATTGTATTCCAGACCGTAGGCGCATCCACCCAGCGGATGGAGTCCCTGGAGGAAGGGGACGCGTTCCAGGATTTCGTAGGCCCACTGGGATGCGCATCGGAGCTGACGGAAACGCCCATCGAAGAACTGAAACAGAAAAAAATCGTATTTATTGCCGGCGGCGTAGGGACCGCCCCTGTGTACCCGCAGGTAAAATGGCTCCATGGGCAGGGAGTAAGCTGCGACGTGATTATGGGCTCTAAGACAAAGGACTTGCTGATCCTGGAGGAAGAAATGAAGGAAGTGGCAGGGAACCTTTACGTGACTACCGACGACGGCAGCTACGGGTTCCATGGGATGGGCACCAATCAGCTAGAGGAGCTTGTAAACAACGGGAATACATATGATTTGTGCATTGCAATTGGCCCTATGGTTATGATGAAATTCGTCTGCCTCCTTACGAAAAAATTAAATATCCCAACCATTGTTTCCTTAAACCCCATTATGGTGGACGGGACCGGGATGTGCGGCGCATGCCGGGTAACGGTAGGGGACAAGGTGAAATTTGCCTGCGTGGACGGCCCGGAATTTGACGGCCATCTGGTAGACTTCGACCAGGCCATGAAACGCCAGCAGATGTATAAGACAGAAGAAGGAAGAAGCATGTTAAAGCTAACCGAGGGGGATACCCACCACGGCGGATGCGGACAGTGCGGAGGTGACAAATAATGGATGTAATGAAAAAAGTCCCGGTAAGGGAACAGGAGCCACAGGTACGCGCCAGGAATTTTGAGGAAGTATGCCTTGGCTATAACAAGGAAGAAGCCATGGAGGAGGCAGGGCGGTGCTTAAACTGCAAGAACGCCCAGTGCGTCAAGGGCTGCCCGGTAGCCATTGACATCCCGGGGTTTGTCTGCCAGATAAAAGAAGGGAAATTCGAAGATGCTTACCAGACCTTAAGCAAGTCCAGCGCCCTCCCGGCAGTCTGCGGCCGTGTCTGCCCGCAGGAAAGCCAGTGCGAAGGGAAATGCATCCGCGGCATCAAGGGCGAGCCTGTTTCCATTGGCAAGCTGGAACGGTTTGCCGCAGACTGGGCAAGGGAACACCAGATTAAGCCCCAGCCGGCAGCGGAAAAAAATGGCCACAAGGTGGCGGTGATCGGTTCCGGCCCTGCAGGCCTTACCTGCGCCGGGGATTTGGCAAAAATGGGCTATGACGTGACAATTTTTGAAGCCCTCCATGAACCGGGCGGCGTATTGATTTACGGCATCCCGGAATTCCGTCTGCCAAAGAGCGAGGTAGTGGCAAAGGAAATTGAAAATGTAAAATCCCTTGGGGTAAAAATTGAAACAAATGTGGTAATCGGGAAGGCAGGGACCATTGACGGGCTGATGGAGGAGGAAGGCTTTGAAGCGGTATTTATCGGCTCCGGGGCAGGGCTCCCAAGGTTTATGGGGATTCCCGGCGAACAGGCCAACGGGGTATTTTCCGCGAATGAATTCCTCACAAGGAATAACCTGATGAAAGCATTCCAGGAAGAATATGACACCCCCATCATGCGTGGGAAAAAGGTTGCGGTAGTAGGCGGCGGGAACGTGGCTATGGACGCCGCAAGGACAGCCCTCCGGCTTGGGGCTGAGGTCCATGTGGTATACAGAAGGAGCGAAGCAGAGCTTCCGGCACGTGTGGAGGAAGTGCACCATGCCAAGGAGGAAGGCATTATTTTCGACTTGCTTACAAACCCCACGGAAATTTTAGTGGATGAAAACGGCTGGGTTAAAGGCATGACATGCATCCGCATGGAGCTGGGCGAGCCAGATGAATCAGGCAGGCGCAGCCCTGTGGAAGTCCCTGGCTCTGAATTTGACTTAGAGCTGGATACCGTTATCATGTCCCTGGGGACTTCCCCGAACCCGCTGATTTCCTCCACCACCAAAGGGCTGGAGGTTAACCGCAGGAAATGTATTGTGGCAGAGGAAGAAAACGGCGCAACCAGCAAACCAGGCGTATTTGCAGGGGGCGACGCAGTGACAGGCGCGGCAACGGTGATCCTTGCCATGGGCGCAGGGAAAGCGGCTGCAAAAGGGATTGACGAATACCTGTCCGGTAAGTAAATAGTAGTTTAGGAGGAAATTTCGGATGAAAGACGTAACAATTTCAGATAATATTGTGTATATCGGGGCAGATGACAGGGATTTGGACCTGTTTGAAAGCCAATATGTGATCCCAAACGGGGTAAGCTATAATTCCTATGTGATTTTGGATGAAAAAGTAACCGTTATGGATACCGTAGACGCAAGGCGGAGGGAAGAATGGCTGGAAAATCTGGAACAGGCGCTGGCAGGCCGCACGGTGGATTACCTTGTGGTTTCCCATATGGAACCGGACCATGCAGCGAATATACAAGTGCTTGCAGAAAAATACCCCAACATGCAGTTAGTGGGCAATGCCAAGACCTTCCCCATGCTCCAGCAGTTTTTTGACATGGATTTAACGGACCGTACCCTTGTGGTAAAAGAAGGGGATACCCTGAACTTAGGGAGCCATGAGCTGACATTCGTAATGGCGCCTATGGTGCACTGGCCGGAGGTTATGGTTTCCTATGAGAAATCAGAAAAAATCCTCTTTTCCGCAGACGGCTTTGGGAAATTCGGTGCGCTGGACGCAGAGGAAGACTGGGCATGTGAAGCAAGGCGGTATTATTTCAACATTGTAGGGAAATACGGCGCACAGGTGCAGGCGCTGCTGAAAAAAGCGGCCGGCCTTGAAATTGCCATGATTTGCCCCCTGCACGGCCCTATCTTAAAAGAAAATTTAGGCTATTACCTTGGGAAATATGAAACCTGGAGCAGTTACCAGCCAGAGGACGAGGGCGTTTTGGTAGCCTATGCATCCATCCATGGGAATACGAAAAAAGCGGCTGTTAGGATGAAGGAAATTCTGGAAGCAAAGGGCGCGAAGAAAGTGGCAGTTGCTGACCTGTCCCGGGACGATATGGCAGAAGCCATTGAGGATGCTTTCCGTTATGATAAGATGGTGCTTGCGGCAGCTACATACGATGGCGGCATGTTCCCATGCATGGAAGATTTCCTCCATCATTTAAAGAGCAAAAATTTCCAGAAGCGCACCGTAGCCTTAATGGAAAACGGCTCATGGGCGCCAATGGCAGCAAAAACGATGAAGGGCGTTTTGGAGCAGATGAAAGAAATTACAATCTGTGACAAAATAGTTTCCATCAAATCCACCATGAAAGAAGCAACTATCCCAGAAATGGAAGCGCTTGCAGAGGAGCTGCTTGCGAAATAGGAGAACAGAATGAATTTGTTTGATATTGTAGGGCCGGTCATGGTAGGCCCTTCCAGTTCCCATACGGCAGGGGCAGTGCGGATTGGCCGGATTGGATGGCGGCTTTTGAATGAGCCGGTGGCAAAAGCAGAAATTTACCTCCATGGATCCTTTTTGGCAACGGGAAAGGGCCATGGGACAGACCGTGCGCTGGTGGCGGGGCTTTTAGGCCTTACAGCCGACGACGGGCGGATTCCGGACAGCTTTGCGCTGGCTAAGGAGCGGGGCATGGAATATTCCTTTGCAGGGATTGAGCTCCGGGACGCCCACCCCAATTCCGTGCTGATGAAGCTGACGGGGGCAAAAGGCAGGCGGCTGGAAGTCATTGCGGCGTCGCTGGGGGGCGGGCGTATCAGGGTCTGCGAGATTGACGGCTTAGAGGCCAATTTCTGCGGGGATTACCCCACCCTGATTGTCCGAAACCAGGACCAGCCGGGGCATGTAGCGGAAGTCACTTCCATGCTGTCCCATAAATCAGTGAATATAGCAACGATGCAGCTTTACCGGGACAAGCGTGGCGGGAGCGCCGTCCTTGTGGTGGAATGCGACAAGGAAGTCCCGAAGGAGGGCATCCGGTGGCTGGAAAAGCTGGAGGGAATCTATAAAGTGACTTATTTAAGCTTGGAGGAAAAACAATGAGTTTTCAGTCATTAAAAGATATTGCCACATCTGCTGCAGGGCAGAACAAACCTTTTTTCCGCATTATCTTAGAGGATGACATGTCGGAGCGCATGGTAACGGAGGAAGAATCCTTTGCAGCCATGAAAAACATGTACAGCACCATGCGTGCGGCGGATGAATCTTATGATGGGAATATGAAATCAGCCAGCGGCCTGGTGGGGAATGACGGGCAGAAAATGGAGGACGCCTTAAAGTCCGGGAAAGCTGTTTCCGGCAGCTTTATGGGGGAAGTCATGGTACGCGCCCTGAAAATGGGGGAGTCCAACGCCTGCATGAAGCGGATTGTGGCAGCCCCCACCGCAGGGTCCTGCGGCGTTATGCCAGCCGTATTCCTTACGTACCAGAAGCATTTTGGCGTTTCCGACGAGAAAATGACAGAAGCCATGTTTACAGCCGCAGGCATTGGGACAGTCATTGCGGAACGTGCTTTTATTGCAGGGGCTACCGGCGGATGCCAGGCGGAAATCGGCAGCGCCAGCGCAATGGCGGCAGGCGGCCTTGCTTACTTAATGGGGGGCGGGGCGGAGGAAATCACCCATGCCAGCGCCATTGCCTTAAAAAGCCTGTTGGGCCTGGTCTGCGACCCTGTGGCGGGCTTGGTGGAAGTGCCCTGCGTCAAGCGGAACGTAATTGGGGCGGTCAATGCCGTTACCAGCGCAGACATGGCAATGGCAGGGATTACCAGCCGCATCCCCCCGGATGAGGTCATTGACGCTATGCGCACGGTGGGGATGGCCCTGCCCTGCTCCCTGCGGGAAACCGGGGAAGGCGGTCTGGCAGCTACGGCTACAGGGGTAGAAATCAGCAAGAAGCTGATTTCCAGCTTTTAGCACGTATTGAAACATCCATTCCCGCAGGCCATCCGCCAAAAGCTGTGTCTGCACATGCATTTGGCGGATGTTCCGCCGGGAACTGCCCAGCTCAAATCGTGCGCCCATCCCAAACCTTTCATTCACTGTAAGTGTTTTATAGAGTTGCCTTGTGTTATGATAAAGAAAAAACGAGGAGGCAATGAGATGAAACCTATTCTTGAAATTGAATCCCTGAAAAAATATTATGGCAAATCCAAAAATAAAACAAAAGCATTGGATGGAATTACCTTTCAGGTAATGCCCGGGGAGTTTTTGGGCATTATGGGGAGCAGTGGGTCAGGAAAATCCACGCTGCTAAACTGCATTGCAGCCGTGATACAGCCCAGCGGCGGCACAATTTCCATGAACGGCAGGCAGATACAGTCCCTTAAGGGAGCGGAATTGGCCGGTTACCGGGGAAAGGAAATCGGATACCTGTTCCAGAATTTTGAACTTTTGGATAACCTGACTGGGCGGGAAAATATCCTCCTTCCCCTGTCCCTCCATGGCATTGCAGAGCAGGAAAGCAGGAAACGGCTGGAACAGCTGGCTTCTTATCTGGAGGTGCAGGAGGTTTTGGGGAAATTCCCTGCCCAGATGTCGGGAGGGCAGAAGCAGCGGGTTGCGGCTGCAAGGGCGCTGATTTTAAACCCGGGCATTATCCTTGCAGATGAGCCAACCGGGGCTTTGGACTCTAAAAATGCAAAGGCATTGATGGAAAAGCTTTTGGGGCTGAACCAGAATACAGACGCTACCATCCTGATGGTGACGCATGATTCCAATGCAGCCAGTTACTGCAGGCGCATCCTGTTTATTCAGGATGGCATAATCTTCCATGAGCTCCGGAGGGAGGTCCCTTTTGAGTCCCAGCAGGAATTTTATGGGCGTATCTTAAAGGTAATGGCGCAGTTAGGGGGTGGCAGTGCAAATGTTCTTTAAATTGGTTTCCCAAAACAGCAAAAGGAGCCGGAAAGAAAACGGCCTGTTTTTCAGTTCCTTATTGATTTCCATCCTGGCATTTTATTTGGTCCTTTCCCTGTCCCAGCAGGACGTTATGGTGTTCCTGTCCAAGATGGAAAGCGATGCGGTAAATAAGCTGCTGGCATTGATACCTGCTTTTTACGCCATGGCGCTTATTATTTTGTTTTTCCTGATTTACTATGCCAGCAAGTTCCAGTTGGAACGGCGCAGGCACGAGTTTGGCGTTTACCTGATGCTGGGGATGCGCCGCACAAGGCTGTTTGCCATGCTGCTGGCAGAGGATTTCCGGGGCAGCGTAATTTCCCTGCTTCTTGGGCTGCCGGCGGCGGCGCTGCTGGCGGAGCTGGTAAGCCTGGTTACAGCCCGGCTGGTAGGCCTTGGGATTGTGGGGCACCGGCTGTCATTTTCACTGGATGCCGCCCTGTGGACGGCAGTTGGGTTCCTTTTGGTAAAACTTGCAGCGTTCCTTATCCTTAGCGGGAAGATCAGCAGGCAGGAAATTGGTTCCCTCCTTACCGAAACCCCGGAAGGGGCAAGAAAACAGATGCACCCGGCGGCATATGGGGGCGCGGTTTTGGTTGGCGCAGCCTGCCTTGCCGCAGCTTACGCCATGGCAATCCGCGGGGATGCATGGGACGGCATAAAAAGAATGGGACTGGCCCTGATCCTTGGGGTTTTTGGGACCTTCCTGTTTTTCTGGGGCCTGCGGCTTCCCCTTGGCCTTGCCGCAAGGCTTGGGAACAGTAACCGGAGGCTCCATGTATTTAATTTCCGCCAGATACAGGAAAACGTGATCCGCCGCTCCGGCGCCCTTGCGTCCTGTTCCCTGCTGATGTTAGCTGCCCTGTGCTGCTTTGGGGCAGGGGTGTCAATTTCCAGGCACTATGGGGACAGCGGGCAGCATGTGCTGGATTATACCTTTCATGGGACAGAGGATGCAGAGCCCGCCGGGCAGCCGCTTGGGGAACGTGAAGATGCGGGAGCGAAAGGGCAGGGATCTGGGGAAAATGACAAGACGGCAGCCATCCGGCAGACGCTGGCAGAACACGGGCTGGAAGGATATTTTTCCAATTTATTTGAGATGAAAATAGGGCATATCGGCACGTCGGAGGATACGGGAAATGCGTTCCAAATGGAATCTGCCATGTCTGCCCTGCGGGAGATGGAACCTTCCAGGGCCCGGGATATGCTTTTGAATAACCTTTCCTACACCACCTATCCATATGTGGTTTCCCTGGGCAGCTATAACCAGCTTTTGGAGGCCGCAGGCTTGGAAAAGCTGGAATTAGGGGCAGGGGAAGCCGCCGTTTACATGGACCGGGAGTACGCTTCGGTTGGCGGGGCGGAAGAACTTTTGGGCCGTGTCCTAGAGGCAAGGCCCAAAGCCCTGCTGGGCGGGGAAGAACTGTACCTGACAGGGCCGGTGCAGACGGTCAATTTGGTTACAGACCGTTCCATTACCCTGAATTTTGCGCTGATTCTCCCAGAGGAATTGTTCGGTTCCTGCACACAGGGAGAATATGGGAGCTACCTGAATGGGGTGCTGGACAAAAGCACAGTGGAACATGCCAGCCTTATGGCTCTGTTCTCAGACATGAACCAAAAGCTGGACAGCACAGGCCTGCCCTATGAAAGCTACCTGCAGAATATGGGACGGCAATTGTTTTATATGGTAGCTTCCAGCTATATTACAATTTATCTGGCAATTATTTTCCTGATTGTAGCGAATACCATTATCGGCGTGCAGTTTTTAATCAGCCAGCAGAAATCAGGCCGCCGCTACCGGGCATTGATCCATCTGGGGGCTGCGTATGCAGGCCTGCGCAAGTCTGCCAGGGCACAGATAAATTGGTATTTTGGGATTCCTGCCGGGATGGCAGCCTTTGGCAGCCTGTTTGGGGTGCGGGCGCTGTTTACGGGAATCCTGCCTTCCGGCGCAAAAACGGATTTGCCTGGGATGATGGCTGTTTCTGCCGCCATGGTTTTGGCGCTGTGCGTGGCAGAGTTCTGTTATATTACAGCAGTAAAACGATCCAGCGACCGTTACCTTCTGGCATTGATGGTACCGGAGCGGGAAGAATAGGAGAAGGGGAGAGCCCATGAAACGGATTGCAGTAGTGGAAGATGAAATTTTTATGCGGGAAGAATTATTGGACCTGTTGCATAAGGCTGGCTATCAGGCGGATGGGATCAGCGATTTTGAGGATGTGGCAGGGCAGGTGCTGGGGCTTTCCCCTGATTTGGCCCTGCTGGACTTAAACCTGCCGGGAGCCAGCGGGTTTCAGGTTTGCCGGGAATTAAAGCAAAAAAGCGCAGTCCCGGTCCTTGTCCTTACCTCCCGGGACCAGTTACGGGACGAACTCCATGCATTGGACTTGGGGGCGGATGAATACCTGACAAAGCCATGCAGGAAGGAGCGGCTGTTAGCCCGTGTGGCAAACGTGCTGAAACGGTATGAAGGGCGGCAGAATTTGATGGAAGGGCCGGGGTTCCTGCTGGACCGGCAGACCTATACGCTGTATATCCATGGCAATTCCGCCATTCTCCCAAAAAACCAGGGGAAAATCCTGGAGGTATTTTTAACCCATGGGGAGGAGGCCGTCCCCAAGGAAGAACTGTACATGGCGATTTGGGGCACTATGGAATATATTGATGAAAATGCCCTCCAAGTCAACCTGACAAGGCTGAAAAAAACAATGGCGAACCTTAACATGCGCCTGCAGGTTGTCCCGGTCCGCGGGGTGGGTTACCGGCTGGTCCCGGAACCAGGGCAGGGCTAAGGGATATCTGCGTGGCAAAGGGCTGTTTAAATGAAAGGGATGGATTATTTTTATGGAATACGGCATAAAGAATTTTGTGAAGCATACCATGCAGTATGCCCCATGGCTCCTGCTCCTGTTTGGGGTGGATGCATTTGGGGCATTACTCCTGTGGCTGGCCGACGTGCAGGCCTTTTATGCGCTGCTGGCGGCAGCCCTGCTTGCTACGGCCCTCCTGTTCCTGATGGTGTGCCTTGGGCTGTCCCGTCTGGAAGGGAAGCGGGAGCAGGCTTTTTTGGAATTCCTTTCTGACCCGGATGAATACCACGAAGAAGCCTTGCTGAAAACCCTTGGCATGGCGCAGCGGGAATATATTTCCCTCCTGGGCAGGAAGCTGCGGGACAATCAGGCTGCGTATGCAAGGCTGCAGGTGCAGCTAAGCGACTATGAGGAATATGTGGAATCCTGGGCCCATGAAACAAAAACGCCCCTTTCTTTATTGACGCTGCTCCTTGACAACCGCAGGGAGGAGCTGCCCCAGGCCGTGGCCTTTAAGCTGGATTATGCCCGGAACCGCATACAGGAATCCATAGGGCAGATGCTGTTTTACGCGCGGCTAAAGGGTACGCGGAAGGATTACCTGTTTGAGCCAGTCCATCTCTGCCTGTGCATGGAGGAGGTACTGGAGGATTATAAGCCCCTGCTGGAAGAAAAGCGGTTCCAGGTCCATCTTCATGGGCTGGAAGGCACCGTGTATTCTGACCGGAGGGGCCTTTCCTTTCTGTTTGGGCAAATCGTCAGCAATTCCATAAAATATTGCGGGAAGGATCCGGAGCTTTGGGCAGAATCCTTCCAAAAAGAAGGCCGGACAGTCGTAAGCATACGGGATAACGGCATTGGGGCGGCAGGCTGCGACCTGCCCTATATTTTTGAAAAAGGCTTTACTGGAAGCTCCGGGGAAGGGCGGAAAAAGGCCACCGGGATGGGGCTGTACCTTGCAAAAGGAATTGCAAAGGAATTAAACATAACTTTGGATGCAGATTCTAAGAAGGGGCAGGGGTTTGAAATGCAGGTTTCATTCCCTGTGGTAAATTTAAAGGATGGCGGGAAAAATTTTTGAAAAAATTGAAGATACTTCCCCTATCCCTTCGTTATAGTAAATGACAGACAGTGGAGAAAGGGAAGGAGGCGGATAAAATCGATAAAGAAGCATATTTCGGTTATCTGTTGGATACATATGGAAGATTGGTATATTCCATATGCTTTAAAATGACAGGCAACCAGTTTGACGCAGAAGATTTAGCACAGGAAACTTTTTTATCTGTTTACAAGAATCTTGCCACTTTCCAAAAGGATTATGAAAAGGCATGGATTTGCAAGATTGCAACGAACAAAGGGCTGGATTTCCTGAAAAGCGCCAAGCGGCGCACCGAGCCGAAGGAGGACGCGTACTTTGCGGACCTAAAGGATGAAAAGGGAAGCCCGGAAGAAGCATACATCAGGCAGGAATCCAAAGAATATGTCTACACTGTCTGCCAAAGCCTGAAAAGCCCTTATAAAGAAGTTGCCACAGAGCACTTTTTCCAGGAGAAAACGGCGAAAGAAATTGCTGAAGAAACCAACAAGGGGATCAAGACAGTCCAGACCCAGATTTACCGGGCAAAGGCAATGATCCGGAAAATAATGGAAGGGAGGGCGGCCGGATGATAAAGATTAGAGAAAAAAAAGAACAGGCGGAAGGGAACATCCAAATGGAAGCACAGAAACCTGCGCATATCAGCAGGGACTTATTCTGCGACTGGCAGGAAGGGAAGTTGGGAACGCCGGAAGAAACAGATTTTTTTACCCATATCGGCGCCTGCACTTTCTGCGCAGGGCAGTTTGCCAACTGGATGGAAGAAGGGTTCCTGGATGAGGAAGGGCTTGCTTTAGGGCAGGCTCCCAACGGTAGTTTGGGGAAGGGGACGCCATTGATGGAACCGCCCAAGTACCTAAAGGAAGAAATCATAAGCAGGACCCGGCAACTGGACGTCCAGGCCGCCGTAAAGATAAAGGAAACCTCCAAGCAGGTGCAGCTTATGGTCTACAGCCTCAAGGTAGGGCTGGCGGTGGCGGCTTCTGTTTTCCTGCTGACAGTCACGGCTGACATCCAGAACATGGGATTTGGGCAGCCACAGCAGCCGCAGGCCCCCCCTGGGAACCAGCAGGCAGTACAGGAGGAGCAAAAGGGGCAGGGGGCGGAAGGGAACCTTATCAGCAGGCTGCGTCAGGGGAGCAAAGATATTACAGGGCTCTTAAATGAATTCAGCAACGGCCTGTTCCGCATAGAGATGGACAGTTCTGAAAATTAAAAAACAGGAGGTAACAAGATGACAAAAAAGAAAAATGGATTTTTAACCTTATGCTTTTCCTTTGTGCCAGGGGCAGGGGAAATGTATATGGGGTTTATGAAGCAGGGGGTCAGCATTATGTCGGTATTCTGGATGCTGATTTTCCTGGCTGTGTTTTTAAACTTCGGGGCGGTGCTTTTTATCCTGCCGATTCTGTGGTGCTACAGTTTTTTCAACGTGCATAACTTACGGGGGCTGTCCGACGAGGAATTTTATGAGGTGGAAGATGATTACCTGTTCCATATGGGCAAAATGTTCCCTGAGGGGCAGTGGAACAAAAGGCAGAGCAACCTGCTGGCAGCGGCATTGATTTTAGCCGGGGCAGCCATGCTTTGGAACTATATCATGGACTACTTGCGGTGGCTGCTGCCAGGCCAGGTTTACTGGAACATTGTGGATTCTGTCCCAAGGGTAAGCGTCAGCCTGCTTTTGATTTTGGGCGGCATGTATTTAATCCGGGGTAAGAAGCGGGAACTGGAAGAAAAAGAAGAGCTGGAGGAGCTGGGGAAATGAGAGAGAAAAGAATTGGGAGCGTAACATGCGGAATACTGATGATAATGTTTGGAATCCTGTTTCTGGTGCATATGTTTTACCCGCCCCTGTCCCTGAGGACGATTATGAAGCTGTGGCCCCTTGTCTTAATCGCCCTGGGCAGCGAGATGGTTGCCGCTAACCGGAACCGGGAAGAAGGCAGGGAAGAAATCCTGAAATACGACAAAGGCGCAGTGTTCCTTGTGTTTTTGCTGACTTGCTTTGCAGCAGGGATGGGACTGTTAGAGTACTGTATGAATTTCTATGCCCAGTATGGGGTAGTGTACTATTAAGATTAGGTTATCAAAAGGGGGCGCTGGGCCGCCAGCCGCCCCCTTCCCGGATGGAATATCCTGCGGCAGATCCTGGAACTAAGCGTCTTGCCCCCTTTATCTGGGAATTCTGACAAAATTCATTGTAGAAATCCACTAAAATCAGTAATGGCAAACTGTATATAATCTACAAAATAACAACAAAATTGCAAAACGATATTGCATTTTTGTGGAAATAGGTTTATACTTGCTTCATCAGTTGAAAACGTTACCGGGAAAGATACCGGAACTGTTACCGGAACAGTTTCCAGGCAGAGCCAAAGGGACGTTTTCGAAAGGTAAAATTTTATGTGAAATAGGAGGATGCAACATGAAAAAGAAATTCGTATCATTGATGTTAGCGGCAGCAATGGTGGCAGCAATGGCGGCAGGATGCGGCACGGACAATGGCGGCAGCAATGCGGCAGACAAAGGGGACCAGGCAGAGGATGCAAACACTGGCGAGGAAGAAGGCGCAGATGACAGCAAGGATGGAAGCGCTGATGGGAACCAGGCTGCCAGCGGGGAAGGTTCCGTTTACTACCTGAACTTCAAGCCGGAGCAGGCAGACGACTGGAAAGCATTGGCTGAAACTTATACCGAACAGACCGGCGTGCCTGTAGTGGTAGAAACAGCAGCTTCTGGTACATATGAATCCACCTTGAAATCTGAGATGGCAAAGGAAGAAGCACCCACGTTATTCCAGGTAAACGGCCCGGTTGGCCTTGCTTCCTGGAAAGATTACTGCTATGACTTAAAGGACAGCGCAGTTTACAAGAACTTAAAGAGCGATGATTTCGCCCTTATCGCTGATTCCGGCGAGGTGCAGGGCGTTGCATATGTAATTGAAACATATGGCCTGATTTACAATAAGAAACTCTTATCCGACTACTGCGCATTGGACGGGGCTAAGATTAAGGATGCTTCTGAAATCAACAGCTTTGCAAAATTAAAAGAGGTAGCAGACGACATCCAGGCGAAGAAAGATGACCTTGGGATTGTAGGCGCGTTTACTTCCGCAGGCATGGATTCTTCTTCTGACTGGAGGTTCAAGACACACCTGGCAAACCTTCCGATTTATTATGAATACCAGGCAGACGGCATTGATAGCACCGACGCCATCAAAGGGACTTATTTAGACAATTACAAAAATATGTGGGATTTGTACATCACAGACTCTACGGTTGAGCCTACCATGCTTTCCAGCTCCACCGGCGAAGATGCAGCAGCAGAATTTGCAATGGGCGAAGCAGTATTTTACCAGAACGGCACATGGGCTTACAATGACATCAAAGACAACGAAGTAGCAGACGAAGACCTTGGCATGATGCCGATTTACATTGGGGCAGAAGGGGAAGAAAACCAGGGGCTCTGCACTGGTTCTGAGAACTACTGGTGCGTAAATAAAAACGCTTCCCAGGAAGATATTGATGCGACACTGGCATTTTTGGAATGGGTAATCACTTCTGACGAAGGCCGTACATCCTTCCGTGACGACATGGGATTCGTAACCCCGTTCACAACCTTTACAGATGAATACCAGCCGGCAAACCCATTGGTAGCGGCTTCCCAGGAGGACATCGACGCAGGCCACAAGACCATTGCATGGTGCTTCACCACAATGCCTTCTGAAAACTGGAAGAACGGCGTAGGCAGCGCATTGCTTGAGTATGCACAGGGCACTGGCGAATGGGATGCAGTAAAAACAGCATTTGTTGACGGATGGGCAGCAGAGGTACAGGCAGTCAGTGAATAAATCGGTTCCAAAAGGATGGAACGCGGGGGTGGTTCGCCACCCCCATTTTAAAAATATGGGAGGTAATTTATGCAAAAATCACTAAAAAAATATTTTCCAATTTTTGCCCTTCCGACGTTAGTGGCATTTACAATTGGATTTATTATTCCGTTTTTTATGGGCATTTATTTGTCATTTTGTAAATTTACGACAGTAACCGATGCAAAATTCGTGGGCATCAGCAATTATTTTAAAATCTTCACGGACAAAACATTTGGGCATGCGCTCTGGTATACGGCCATATTTACCGTTGTGTCGGTACTGCTGATTAATGTGCTGGCATTTACCGTGGCAATGCTCCTGACAAAAGGAATCAAGGGAACCAACATTTTCAGGACGGTGTTCTTTATGCCGAACCTGATTGGCGGTATCGTTTTGGGATATATTTGGCAGTTACTTTTAAACGGCATTTTGGCCCATTTCCAGAAAACGCTGACTTACAATTCCGCATATGGGTTCTGGGGGCTGGTTATCCTGATGTGCTGGCAGCAGATTGGGTACATGATGATTATTTACATTTCCGGCATCCAGAATATCCCGGGTGAGCTGATTGAGGCAGCTAAGATTGACGGGGCGACTTCGGGGCAGATTTTAAAGAACGTGACAATCCCTATGGTCATGCCTTCCATCACCATCTGCACGTTCCTGACATTGACCAATGGCTTTAAGCTGTTCGACCAGAACTTAGCGCTGACAAATGGGGAGCCCTCCAACATGTCCGAGCTTTTAGCCCTGAATATTTTCAATACCTTCTATGGGCGGTCCGGGTTTGAAGGCGTTGGGCAGGCGAAGGCTGTGGTATTCTTTATCTTAGTGGCGCTGATTGCCATAGGCCAGAATTATTTGACAAGGAGTAAGGAGGTACAGCAGTAATGGGTGTAAGAAAAGCAAAACACGGTTGGGTATATACAATATTCTTCGGCTTACTTTCTGTTGCATGGGTATTCCCTATTATCCTTGTGCTGATTAATTCTTTTAAAAAGAAGGTATACATCAGCCGGAAGCCTTTTGAGCTTCCCACAGACAAAATGTTTGTAAAATGGGATAACTATATCAACGGCATGGAGAAAATCCATTTCTTTGACGCGTTTAAAAACTCATTGTTCATTACGGTATTTTCCGTGGCGGCAATTATTTTGTGCACTTCCATGTGCGCATGGTATATTTCCCGGGTAAAATCAAAGTTTTCTTCCGGGATGTACTACCTGTGCCTGTTTTCCATGATTGTGCCTTTCCAGATGGTAATGTTTACCTTATCAAAATTAGCAAATATGTTGCATTTATCCAGCCCAGTTGGTATTATATTAGTATATTTGGGATTTGGGGCCGGGCTTGCGGTATTTATGTTCTGCGGGTTTGTGCGGAGCATACCGCTGGAAATTGAGGAGGCGGCCATGATTGACGGGTGCACGCCAATCCAGACGTTTTTCCAGATTGTATTCCCGATCTTAAAGCCTACCTGCATTACCGTGGCGATCCTTCAGGCCATGTGGATTTGGAACGACTACCTGCTGCCGTATCTGGTATTGGACGTGAAGCGCTGGAAGACTATCCCCATCGCCATCCAGTATTTAAAGGGCGGGTACGGCTCTGTGGACATGGGCGCCATGATGGCAATGCTGGTGCTGGCAATTATTCCAATTATTGCATTTTACATGGCTTGCCAGAAGCATATCATTGAAGGCGTGGTGGCAGGCGCTGTAAAAGGTTAGATTTCAGGAACAGGGGAAATGATATGTTGACGATTAAAGATATTGCAAAGGAATCCGGTTATTCTGTGAGCACTGTGTCCCGGGTGCTTAACAACCGCAGGGATGTGAGCCCGGAGGCAAAGAAAAGGATTACGGAAATCGTAGCAGCACGTCATTTTGTGCCCAATAACAATGCCAAACATTTAAAGCAGAACAGCAGCAAGAATATCGCAGTACTGGTAAAGGGCACGTCCAACATGCTCTTTGCCAGTATTGTGGAGGCCATACAAAAGAGGGTAGAGGCCACGCGGTATACTGTGAGCATTAATTACCTTGATGAAGATGACAATGAAGTGGAAGAAGCTGTGGTTGTCTGCCGGGAGCACAAGCCCTTGGGGATGCTGTTCCTTGGGGGCAATCCTAGCTTTTTTGCACAGTCTTTCCAGAAAGTGAATGTCCCATGTGTCCTGGTGACGAACCAGGGGGCGGCGCTGGGGTTTGAGAACTTGTCCAGTGTGGCTACCGACGATGAAGCTGCGGCAGAGTATGCCATTGACTATCTGGTTGGGCAGGGGCATGAAAAGATTGGCATACTGGGGGGCGATTTTACGCTGTCCCACACCAGTAAACAGAGGTTTTTGGGGTGCAGGAAAAGCTTTGGGAAGCACCAGATTCCCTTTCAGGAGCGGAAGTATTATGAGAAATCCAACTTTTCGTATGAAAGCGCCTATCGTGCCATGGAACGCCTGCTGGAAAAAGCAGGGGACATTACGGCAGTCTTTGCCATGAGCGATGTGACGGCAATCGGGGCAATCCGTGCCATTATTGATAACGGCAGGCGGGTGCCGGAGGATATTTCCGTGATGGGCTTCGACGGGATCACCATGGCGGAATATTATAACCCGAAACTTACGACCATACAGCAGCAGTACCGTGTCCTTGCGGAGCGGAGCGTGGAAATATTATTGCAGAATATTGACTGGAACGTTGCGCCAATGCATGAAATCGTGCCATTCCATCTGGTGCAGGGGGAAAGTGTAAAGAGGATCTGCCCGCGGGCCAAATGAGTATGCTCTTGCGTATAAATAACGCCGTTGGCTGGAAACTGAGGGAACAGCCAGCATGCAGAAGGTAAGCAGCAAGCAAATGCGCTTGGCTGTGCTGGAGAACACACGGCTAAGCACAGCGAAAAAATAAAGTAAGATGCACCCTTTAGCCGGGAATTGGCAGCCAGAAGCCAGTTCCCGGCTAAAGGGTGCTCTATAGGAGGTAACAATTATGCGCAGCAGCGGAGTTTTAATGCATATTTCTTCCCTGCCTTCCCCTTACGGGATTGGGACCATGGGGAAAGAGGCACGGAAATTTGTAGATTTTCTGGTAAAGGCAAAACAGAGTTATTGGCAGGTGCTGCCAATCTGCCCTACCAGCTATGGGGATTCCCCCTACCAGTCCTTTTCCAGCTTTGCGGGGAACCCGTATTTTATTGATTTGGAGAAGCTTTGCAGTGAAAGGCTCCTGACAAAGAAGGAGTGCCAGGCCTGCCACTGGGGGAAAAACCCTGCGGAGGTGGATTACGGGGTTCTTTACCAGAACCGTTATCCCCTGTTACATAAAGCATTTGCAAGGTTCCAGAAAAAAATCCCGGAAAGCTACTGGGAGTTTTGCAGGGAACAGGAAGATTGGTTGGAGGACTACGCCCTGTTTATGGCTTTGAAGGATACCCATGAAGGGAAAGCATGGATGGAATGGGAGCAGGAATTAAAGGAGCGCAGGCCTGATGCGATGGCAAGGGTAAAAGAGGATTTGGCGGAAGAAATCAGCTTTTGGAAAATGCTCCAGTACCTCTTTTACCAGCAGTGGGAGGAACTGAAATCTTATGCCAATGGGCATGGGATCCGCATCATCGGGGATGTGCCCATTTATGTGGCTATGGACAGTGCGGATGTGTGGGCAGCCCCCTCCCAGTTCTATCTGAACGGGGCATTGGAACCCATTGACGTGGCTGGATGCCCGCCGGACGCCTTTTCTGACGATGGGCAGCTCTGGGGGAACCCACTGTTCCGCTGGGACGTGATGGAGCAGGACAATTACCGCTGGTGGACAAAGCGGCTTTCGAAAATGTCAAAGCTTTTTGACGTTGTGCGGATTGACCATTTCCGTGGCTTTGAGTCCTATTATGCAATTCCTTATGGGGACAAAACGGCCAAAAACGGGGAATGGCGCAAAGGCCCCGGCATTGGCTTGTTCCGCGCCATTGAAAAAGAGCTGGGCAGGCTGAATATTATTGCGGAGGATTTGGGGTTCCTTACGGAAGCCGTCCATGAAATGCTGGCAGAATCCGGCTACCCGGGCATGAAGGTGCTCCAGTTTGCCTTTGATACAAGGGAGGACGGGGATTACCTGCCCCATAATTACAATACCAATTCCGTGGCCTATGCAGGGACCCATGACAATGACACCATCCTTGGCTGGGTAAAGCATGCCCCAAAGCCCTGCCTTGCTTTTGCAAAGGAATACCTGAACCTGCGCCCGGACGAGGGCTACAACTGGGGCGTGATGCGGGCAGCCTGGTCCAGCGTCAGCGATACGGCTGTTGTGACAATGCAGGATTTGCTTGGGCTTGGCAGCAAAGGCCGGATGAATACACCTTCCACCCTGGGCTGCAACTGGATGTGGCGCATGGAGCCGGGAGCTATTGACAGCAAATTAATCCGGCGTATCAGCAAGCAGATGGAACTATATGGAAGGGCGCCCAAGGAAAGCGCTACGGCATAAAATATGGAAAATAAAAACAGGGCTAATATGTATTATTTTATTGTAAACGGCGCATCTCGGGCTGGGAAAGGCAGGAAAGCTTGGCGCAGGCTGGAAACGGAACTGAAGCGGCAGGGCGTCCCTTACCGGGCATGGCTTACGAAATACCAAGGCCATGCAGGGGAACTGGCAAAAAAGCTGACCGCAAGGCACAAGGGGGAGGTAATTTCCCTTGTGGTAGTGGGCGGCGATGGGACGGCCAATGAGGCCGTGAATGGAATCCGGGATTTTAACATGGTGCGGTTTGGCTATATCCCCATCGGTTCCGGCAATGATTTGGGCAGGGGGCTTGGCCTCCCGGGCGACCCGCTGGCTGCCCTAAAGCTGATTCTTACGTCCAAGGAACTCTATGCCATGGATGTAGGGAAAGTGTCTTGGGGGCGGAAGCTGGAAAAGAGCGCCTATTTTAACATTAGCTCCGGCATTGGGATGGATGCTATGGTATGCAGGTGCGTCAATGCCGCAGGGATGAAGGTGTTTTTAAATAAGCTGCATTTGGGCAGGCTGTCCTATTTTGCCCAGACCTTGCTGACCTTGGCAGAACTGCCAGAGGTCCGGGCAAGCGTCCAGTTTGGGGATGGAGGAAGGCAGCGGGTGCACGGCTTAATGTGCATGGCAGTGATGAACCAGAAATACGAAGGCGGCGGCCTGCCCATGGCGCCGTTGGCCTCGGACCACGACGGGAAGCTGTCCATCTGCTATATCCATGGGATGAAAAAGCTTAAGGCCCTATGTGCGCTGGTTGCGCTGGTAAAAGGGAAACATGTAAGGTTTTCCGGGATTGGGCTTAAGGAGTGCAGCTCCTGTGAACTTTGGCTGCAGGAGCCCATGGCCGGCCACACGGACGGGGAGGACTTGGGCGACTTGGTGCGCCTTAAGTATGAGTGCCTGCCGGGGGCTTTGCAGGTGATGAAGTGAAAGGGCGCCGAGCACAGCATGGGCAGATGGGTTTTGGAAAGCGATAAAGGGAAAGGGGATGGGCTGTAAATGGAAATAGGAGGAAAATTAGAAGTTATAAAGTCGTATGGGCTGCAAATTGCGGAGATAGAGCCGACTGTATATAAAGTCCTGAATACAGAGCAAGAGATAAATGCGGATAAGTTGAAGCATGATTTGATGGATGCTGCCCTATTGCGTTCCCAGAGAATCAGATGGAACCGGGAAAATGGAGTAAATACCGCGATAGCAAAAATCTATTATATTATATTTGAACCTTCGAAAATTGACAAATACAGCAGAATTGCGCGGGAAGGCCATGCTGACTCTACCATTGATGTCTGTGATTTCCATGAAGAGGTGGATAGCATAGATACCTTGTACCGTAGGGAGGAACTGTAACTATGCAAGGAGGCAAAGACACACAGATACAAAAGCAGACAGAACTTGTCAATACTGGAAACCCAAGGAAAAACCGTAGTTATTTGCGGGCATATTATTATACTACAATTTCCTTCGAGTTATTTGGAATCAATTCCGATATTGAGGTCAAAGTAGATACAGGCTCTCCTTATACCGTGGTTGGGGCACAAAATAGGAAATTAGATGCAGTGTTAAAAGAACATTTACGGACAGTTGGGATAGATGGCAGAACAGCAGTGGAAGATGCTTCGGGAAACCCCATTGGCCTAAAGCCGCAGGTTGTCCAGAACTTTAAACTGACAGATGATATTGTTTTCCCAAAAGTAAAAATATATTTTTCAGACAGCCTAAAGGAAAAAGCTATTTTGGGAATGGATATTTTAACATTGTTTGATTTCAAATATCACAGGGACGATAAGGCCATTTGGATATACTATGAGGAAAATTTTCTGGAAAAACTGGGAAAGAAAATGATAAATAAAAATTTAGGGTATATAGATCCGGGGCTTATTGCTGCAATGGATGAGTTTCCATCCAAATAGGCCCACAGAATTATGTACAATTTTTAACATACCCTGCAAACCTCCTGCTATATGCTGATAACAGTAGAACAGGAGGTTTTTTATGTCTATTTCCGGGATGGAATAGCCGTTTTGCTTGTTTTATGGAACATGAGCAAATGATCTGGCAAGGAGGAATGATAGATGATGTGGCATATCCAATATTGAGTAGTAATAACAATTCGTGTATAATGTTAGAATAAATATGAGTAGCAGGAGAATAAGTGGAATAATCGGAATTTAGGAAGTTTTATAACGTGTAAATCATGTAGAAATGGCAAAAGATTTCATTATAAATTATGAAAAGGAGCTTTGTCATAGACAAAGAATTGGTAATAAAATGTTTAAAATTTTAATTGTAGAAGATGATACACAAATGAATCAGGCAATGAAACTATTTTTTACAAAAAACGGCTATCAGGTTTTTCAAGCAAAGAATTGCCGGGAAGCGGGGCAAATCGTTTATGAGGAGCCTGATATCATAATTGCGGATATCGGATTGCCGGATGGAATGGGTATAGATTGGTATCAAAGCCTGTCAGGTGATAAAAAAGCCCCTGTCATTTTTTTGACAGCAAAAGATGAGGATGAGGATATCTTAGCAGGCTATGACGCAGGATGCGAAGAGTATGTTACAAAACCAATTTCGCCAAAAATACTTTTGAAAAAAGTAGAAGTGATTTTAAAAAGGAATACAGATTCTGGGAATATGCTGTATTACAAAGATTTAAAAATTGATTACGAGAAGAAACGAGTATGGATGGAAGAAAAAGAAATAAAGCTTACGCCAAAGGAATGGAAGCTGCTTGAATTATTGTCCAGAAATAAGGGGAAGATTATAACGAAAGACTTATTGCTAAATCAGATTTGGGATATAGATGATAACTATGTAGAAGAGCATGCTGTTACAGTTTCCATTAGCCGTCTGAGGAAAAAAATGGGGAAGGATGCAGAGGGCATTTACATAAAAAATATCTTTGGCCTTGGTTATACATTTGGGGAATAGATGTATGGAAAACAGGGCTGTATCTACGGTATGTGCATAGGATGGAGGTTCAGGATGAAGATACATATATGTTCAACAGGAATCTGGGTTGTGAGCAGTATATTCCTATGCATATTGGCGTATAGGCAGGAATGGTACCTATTCTTTGGGGTAGTACTGTTGGATTTTTTATTTTTTTACCACCAAAAATATGTGGATAGGATGTATGCAAAAGAATTAGAGAAGATAACAGATGCATTGGATCAGATGCTTCTGAAAAAAGAAATAACTATGGGATATGAAAATGCAGATACCTTATCAGCGAAAATTTTGACGCAGCTTCATCGGATCAATGCTGCCAATAATGGGTATCAAAATTTCTTGCAGCAGGAGAAAGAGGGGATAAAAAAGCTATTGGCAGAGATTTCCCATCAGCTCCGTACACCTCTTGCTAATATGGAATCTTATTTGGCCTTACTGGACGATGAAATCCGTGTAAAAAGCCAGAAGGAATACCTTGAGGCTGTAAAATGTTCGGAAGAGAAAATAAAGTTTTTGACGGAACGGTTTATTTTAGCAGCCAGAATGGAAAATAACATAATTCAGATACATAAAATACCGTCTGATTTAAAGGAAACCGTAGCAAGGGCAGTATTTCAGGTATATAAAAATGCAGAACGGAAAGAGATTTTCATTGAAGTGACGGATGAAAGAATTGACAAATGCATGTTAGGGCATGATGTAAATTGGTTATCTGAGGCTGTTTATAACCTTTTGGATAACAGTGTGAAATATTCTCCAAAGAACTCATGCATAAATATTTTTTTGCGCGCAAATGAAATGTTTTCTGAGATTTGTGTGGAGGATGAGGGAATAGGCATTGAGAAAGATGAGGAAAATAAGATTTTTCAAATTTATTACAGAGGAAAAAACATATCAGGGGAAGAAGGCTATGGCATGGGGTTGTTCATTACTAGAGAAATCATAAAGAAGCATGATGGCTTTCTAAAGGCAAAAAGGAGAAAACAGGGCCTTTCCATTTCAATATTTTTACCAAAAACGGGAACTAGCTAAAATAGTTCCCGTTTTGTGACTAATTTGTTAGATTTATTTGATAGAATTATCATGGAACCAAAAGGAATGGAGAGAAACTGTTTCCGCTAAAAATGTTAAGCTAGGGAGGAAAAAATGAGTATTGCAGTTGTAAAGGGATTAAATAAAATTTACCGAAATGGAGAGATGGAACTTTATGCCCTTGCGGATGTGGAACTTCAAGTGGAAGAGGGAGAATTTGTTGCAATCGTGGGAACTTCTGGCAGCGGCAAGTCAACATTAATGAATATATTAGGGGGATTAGACAGGCCAACAGAGGGGAGCGTAAGGGTTGGGGAATTTGAATTGACAGCAATGTCCCAAGATGAACTTACGGTGTTTAGGCGGAGGAATATAGGATTTATATTCCAAAATTATAACCTGATTCCCGTGCTCAATGTATATGAAAACATGATATTGCCACTCAAACTGGATGGAGTAAAGGTCGATCAGGAGTTTGCCGAACTGGTGATTCAGTCATTGGGCTTAGAGGAAAAAGTATTTCAACTGCCCAATACTCTTTCAGGAGGCCAGCAGCAAAGAGTAGCAATCGCCCGGGCATTACTTGCAAAGCCAGCACTCATTTTGGCAGATGAGCCGACAGGCAGCCTAGATTCCCGCACGGGTATGGAAGTGATTGGGCTTATGAAGGTATTGTCAGAAAAATTTCATCAGACCCTTGTGGTTGTAACACATAATGAGGAAATTGCACAGTTGGCAGACCGTATGGTACGGATTGAAGATGGGAAAATTTTCTCTGGGGAGGGGGCGTAACGTATGTCTATCCAGAATAATAAGGCAATCATTAAGGAATTGGCTGCTGCCTATGAGAAAGAGAATAAAAGCAGGAACCGTATCTTGGTTTTGGCTATTACAATATCCATATTTTTATTATATTCTTCTTTTTCTATTGCATCCGGTAAAATACAGGCAGACTATCTTTTGGATGTGAGGGGCATGGGAACCATTGCAACGGTATCTTTGGAAAATGGGAGTAGCAGGCAGTATGAAAAGATGAAATCCCTGCCTTACCTGAAAGCAGTAGGGATCAAGCAGATCGCAGCCAGAGGAACAGTGCAGGACAGTTGGAGCGGCAGCCTTATTTTTCTTGATCAGGATGCATATGAGAAGATTATGCGTCCGGCATATACAGATGTAGAAGGGGAATATCCGCAGAAGGAAAATGAGATTATGATGTCAGAAAGATGCCTAACACAATTGGGGATTCAAAATCCGCAGCTTGGTATGGATATTTTCATGGATGTGGAATTTAGGAATGGAGTAAAAGAAGAAAAGCCCTTCCAGCTTTCCGGTTACTATAAAGACTATACAGATTCTGTGGTTGGGGAATTAGAAGCCTTCATCTCTAAGGCTTTTTTAGAAAAGAATGGAATCAGCATGTTTCCTGCAAGTAAAATTTTGGCAGTGCACGAAGACTTACAGACAGGGGAGCAAATAGAGCAGGAGTTATACCGGGCATTGGAAATGGAATATGATGCACAGCAGGTGATTGGTGAAAACCCAATGGTCATGCAAAGTGTCCGTGGGATGTTTGGAAGTATTGCAATTGCTGCAATATGTGGATGTATTGTGGTTTTATGCGCTTATATGGTGATTTATAATGTAATTTCTATTTCTTTCGGCAGGGATGTCAGGCAGTATGGGTTATTGAAAGCATTAGGGACAACAAATCAACAATTACGGAATATTATGTATAGGCAAAATCTGAAAATTTTGGTGAAGGGGGTTCTGGTTGGAGGAATAAGCGGAGGTATTTTTGTAAAACTGTTTCTGAGTAAAATTTTAAGCAAACTGTTTATGCGTGGCTTTGGAACGTGTGATGTATCTGGCTTCTATCCAGTTTATCTTTTGGCAGCCGTTCTTCTGGTATGCATTGTTTGTTATTGTTCCACAGCTATGGCCCTTAGATGGGTGAAGAGGCGAAATGCCATTGAGGCCATGCGTTATATTGAAGCGGATGGAAATTTCAATCTAAGGCAAACAGAAGCATTGGATAAGCTGACATTATCAAGATTGGCATGGAGGAATATCTCAAGGTCAAAGAAGAGATTGTGTTTGACAGCCCTGTCACTCATATTGGGCTGCTTCACAGCTATGGGGTCAGTGGTAATTATGAGAGGAACCGATACGACACATGCGCTTATGGAAGAACCAGATTTCCAAATGGGGATTTTAACCGGAATTTTCCGGTATCCGGAAAAAGTGCCGGAAGAAATCGACGACAATACACCTGTGATTCCCGAGAGGACAGTAGATGCAATACAAAAGATGGAAGGAATCAAGAAAGATACCGTTATTTTCACAAAAGGAAGCTATGCAATGATAAATTTTGACGAGGATCCGGCATTGCTGCCACGGAAAGAATCTCTGGACAATGATGTGATGGACATGTCCTTTGCAACTTTGCAGATTGTAGACAGGGCATTTATAGAACGGTTGGAAAGCTATGTACAAGAATACAATCTTCCGGTTGATATCGAAAGCCTGAAGGATGGAACAGGAACGGTATTGATCCACCATCATGAATTATCACAGGCTTTGGAGGAGAAAGCAGCCGAGAGCATTGGCTTGCCGATACATTTTTATTCGCTTGGGGCGAATCAGCAAAAGGACGTGGAAAAATATTTAAAAGGCGGGCTAAGCTGCGCCGGATATTTAGATATGACGGATGAGTATTTTCCAGATTTGCAAACCACATCCCTTGGGAATAAAATAAATTATTTTATCATGTCCCGGGAAGCATTTTCAAGCTTGGGGTTTCAGGAAAAATACTTTGATCTGTCCTTTGACGCAGAAGAACAGGAAGAACCTTTTGTGCATCAGAAGCTGATGCAGATAATACAAAAAGAAAACCAGTCCAATGAAAGCATGGATACACTTTACCTAAACGCTAATTCTGACGTGCTGAAGGAAAAACAGGAGGAAATCCAGACGGCAAACCTTATTTTAGGAGTGTTAAGCGCTACGATTTTTTTTGTAGGCATGATGAATTATTTTAATACAATTTTAACAAGCTTGGTGGGAAGGACAAAAGAGTTTGCAGTTCTGGAGGGCATTGGGCTGACTAGGATCCAGCTATGGAAGATGCTGCTTTTGGAAGGCGTCTATTATTGGCTTATCCTTGTAGGGGCGATGGTAACGGTAGGATCTGCGCTGCTTTGGGCATTAGGGATATTGATAAAAAAGAAACTGCTTTATTTTCAATTTATTTACCCTTGGCGGGCGATGCTTTGTATGGCGTTGCTGTTGCTTCTGGTCTGTGTTGTGTTATCCGTATTTATGTACAGGAAAAGCAAAGAACAGAGCATCACGGAAAGGTTAAAGAGATATATAGATTAACTATTTTTTATATCGAAAAAGATGAAGGTGGAAAGGAGTAAAGATTTC
>Ga0137308_100668_pt1 | contig 49325 bp, 42 predicted proteins | sample Inofrocosms_June_FD_97181 | JGI IMG/M metagenome (GOLD analysis project Ga0137308, IMG submission 97181) | Mouse cecal microbial communities from Vienna, Austria - N-Acetylneuraminic and N-Acetylglucosamine D2O microcosms_June | ecosystem: Host-associated > Mammals > Digestive system > Large...
ATATGAGATATGCGATACATATTGAACGATACAGTATTAAATTGTATGAAGAAATACAATTACCTGTTGCACAAAAAAGATTTACAAAGGCAAAAAATTGTTTTTATCAAATTAAAGGAGCAGTATAATGGCTGGGTGGATATTTTTTTATTCTGCATCTATATATAAAAACAGTTTCATTGGAAGTATGTTGTATTTATTGAATTGGATATAATTTCTATTATTTTTATAGTATATATTATGTAATAGTACAGAGATTAGAATGTTTTCTGTCTATAATAATCTTTTTTGGATTCTAGGGCGTGTTTGAAAATTGTCCATCTACTGGCAATTTGTCTAGAAATTAATAAAATACTGTTGAAATTAGATTTATTACATTTGTTTTCTATAAAAAATCAGCACCACCCATATAACTAATGTCATCAACTTAAGGATTGCAAAAAGAATTAAAATTGATTTATTCTGCTAATTGACAAAGAAAAATAACCAGTATAATTAAATGAAGTAAAATGTTTAGGAGACCAATTTGATTATGCTAAAAAAATTTATAGAATTTACAAAATTAATTGTTAATACAACTGAATTTATGGAGAAATCCAGAAAAAACAAAAAGGTTTTTATACGAAATAGAAAGGTTTCTTTTGCAATGAATATATTACTAATTTTTGCCTGCTTAAAGCGTAGTATTCAAACAGGTATAGACCAGTTTATTATAGATATGGATACTGAATTTAACACTTATTCAAAACAAGCATTTTCAAAAAGAAGACAATGTATTTTACCAGAAGCATTTCAGGAACTTTATTATGCCAATTTATATCTGTATAATGCCTTGGCAATGTTAATGTATGAAAATAATAATAAAACACCAGAAAAAAAAGATATAGAAACAAAATATGTTTACAAAATTAATGAAAGCCAGGCAGTCAATAAGATACGTGATAACCTTATTAAAGCTGTTATGGCTGAAAGTAAAATTGAACGCAATAAACTCTTTATGAAAGTATATAAACAACTTCAAAAAGAGCTTGTACCAGTGCGTCCAAACCGCACTTACAAACGTAAACGCAAACATCCAGGTGTTAAATTTCCACAGAATCAAAAGTCTTAATTTGGATATTCTTAAGTTGATGACATTACCCATATAACAGGTGGTTTGCTCTGCGGATAAAAGTCTTTATTACCGGCAGCGTCTAAAGGTGCTGTCCTTCACTAATGTTCAGGCCACATTGCCTTTGCCGCTTTTGCCAGCCCCTGAAAGGGGCGTTTGTACTACTTGCCACCCTTAAATATGGGATAACCATATGCATCAACAACTGCATGGATCTTTGTACTGTTACCTTCACGGCTGTGGCCAGTTTCTATAGAATGCCGCCTTTACAATTGTTGCATCCAGTGAAACCTCACTAAACTACGCATCTAGGCTTAAAATACGGAATATATTGTCAATGGCTCCGTCTTCTGTCCATTTACGGAAACGGCTGTATACAGTTTCCCATGAACCATATCTTTCTGGAAGCTCCCTTCATGATGTACCATTGCGGGCAAGCCAGACCATAGCATTTAACATAGTCCTGTTATCTTTTAATGGTTTCCTAGGTTTTCCTGTATTTTCTTTTGGAAAAAGTTCTTTAATCTGTTTCCATTCATAACCAGATATTTCATAACGTTTTGCCATGACAGCCCCTTTTTTTCTTTCCATTATATAAAAAGATTTTTTAAACACATATTTTGTGCACTTTTTAATTTTCAAACACGCCATAGTGTATTTTATATAAAAGTAGCTATATACTGTGCCATTGTATTTGCAGTTTGGTTTAATATAGTATTTGCATATCATACATACATAAAAAGTAATATATATTGGTGATATAATGATGAAAAACAAATGTTTTGTGCTATTTACTCTAAAATAAGATGTTACATATGTATGTACTATCAAAAAAAGACACAGCGAGTCAGTTATTTTTATTGCGATATTGGCAAAATAAAAAGAATAATAGTAAAAAAATATGTCAGTTACTATATATTGTCAAATAGATCTGTTGTACAAGACCATTTCTTCTATTATGATTTGCTGTAGATATACTTATACTACGAAATAGGATTTTGTATGTTATTTATTTAAAAAAAATTGTAAATTACTGTGATTATATATAATTTTCGCTTTTAATTCTGTCAAAAATTATTCAATTATGTAATATTTATTGATTTTTAGTTATTTAAGCAGTTAAATTAAAAAAAGGTGATTTTATGGATATGGTAAGTATAAAGATAATTTAGTAAAATATAAATACAAAGTTGAAAGTATTTATATTAATTTACAGAACCTATGAAAAAAATTGATTACCATTAAAATAATAGTAAATCACAGTATATAAAAATTGCATAAAGTGTTGTGCATTTCATTTACCAAGTAAAAATGGAGGTATCAAGATGAGTGATAATAAGTTAGATAAAAAAAAGGAAACAATAGATTTGCAAATGACAGAGTTTAATGTTGAGGCTGATATTTTAGAAGATCCAGTTGCGCCTGGTATTGGTTTTGGATGCACAGGAAAGGCTTGTACATCTGGTTCTTGGGGATTTTCATGTGGTTGATTTGAAAAAGTTTTAAATAAAAATAATTATTAATTTTATATCTTACAATATTAAATGAAATGTACAACATTTTAAAAAATAACTATGCAAATTAATTAGGAGAAAATATGAGGTTTAAAATAATACCATTAGAAGATAAGCAGATTGTTTATTTCCCAGATTCTTTACGTTTTTTTGAAACAAATAGTGATACAATAGAAATTTTAAAAGAAATAGAATTAGGAAAAACATATGAGTATTTTTATTCTAAGTATCAAAATTTTGATCAAAATGATTATGAAACATTAAAGGGTTATTGTACAGAAGTTGCTATAAATAAAGTGGAATCAGAGGATATTAATTCGTTATTCAGGCTAGTTTTAAATATTAGTAATGTATGTAATATGAATTGCAAGTATTGTTATGCAGGTGGTGGAAATTATGGTGATAAAGAAGCACTAATGGATATAGATATACTTGATAAGATACTTTGCTTTTTTTATAAGTTTTACAAAGATATTGAAGTTATACAACTTTTTGGTGGTGAACCAACATTAAATATAAAGGCAATAGAATATGTATGTACATATCTTAAAGAAAATAATAAACATACTATTGTTTCTATGGTAACTAATGGTACAAATTTAAATGATAAATTGATAGATTTAATTTCAAAATATCATATATATGTTACAGTAAGTATTGACTGCAGTGAACTGCATGATTATTTGCGTCCATTTAATTCAGGAGAAAAAACCTATGAATTAATTAAATGTAATTTAAATAAGTTATATCATAAAACAGGTCAGCCAGGTCAAATTGAAATTACATATACTAGACAGCATGATATAAAGGGAATTTCAATACAAAATCTGTTAGAATCTTTAAATAAGGATTTAGATTTTGAAGTTTTTGCACATATTGCTCCAGTATGCACAGAAAATGCAGATTATAAATTAGATAACCCTAAAAGATTTTTTGAATCTATAGACGATTATTATAAATATTTAGGTACAGATAAACAAATGCATTATTCTTATATAGACCGTTTTTTGAAACCATTAAAAGAACATGAGCCTAGTATAAGATATTGTGGTGCAGGTGTTGGGACAATTGCGGTGGATATTTATGGAAATATATATCCTTGTTTCTATTTTGTAAATAATAATGAGTTTTTAATTGGTAATGTAGTTACTGATAACTATGAGAAAATACAACACAATTTAACAAATACACAAAAGGAATATATTAGCTATAAAAGAAATGAAACAGAAAAATGTAAAGAATGTTTTGCAAATACAATTTGTTATGGATGTATTGGTGCAAATTATAGTATAACAGGAGATGCTATGCTTATGTCAGACTTTCATTGTGAGTGGGTAAAAAAAGGGTTAGAAGCAACATTGAGAAATATTGTAAAAAATAAACATAAATAACAAAGGTGATAATATATGGATATTATGCCAATTATTGTTGATGATATTGAGTGTTCTTGTATGTTTAGATATTCAAATAAAGAAGATATTTATTGTATAGGTAGCCGTAAAGTAGATAAATACTTTTTTGTAAATGAAAAAGCTTCTAGATTATATATGGAAGTTATTAGTATTATGGATGGAAAACATACAATAGAACAAATTAAAAATATTAATTTGTTTGGTGAGAAATTGCCTGTTGATGTTATTGAAAAAATATATCAAACTTGTCTTAAATGCAATTTAATAACTAATGATACTTATACAGATAAAAAAGAATTTAATGAGATGGAAATTATATTCAAAGATATATTTAAAATTAATATATTACCCTTTAGTAATTTTTGCAAGAAGATTAGTAATAAGGTATATATTGTTGTTATTATGTTTATGTTATGTATAATGGCCAGTTCATTATTAAAAATAGACCAAGTTATTGATATTCTTCCTTGGGAATCAATAACAGGTGATATTAGAACTTTGTTATATGCTGCCTTAATATCATCAGTATCATTAGTTTTACATGAGATTTCTCATACTGTAGCAGCATCAAAATTAGGCTTGTCAATAAAAACTGCACATTTAGCTGTTTTTGCATATACGTCACTTGCATGTTATGTAAGATTACCAGGAATTTATTTTTTAAAACCAAAAAGAAGAATTGCAATATGGATATCAGGAAGTTTTATAAATTTTTTTTTGATTGCCGTTGCTGTAATTTTATATGAATTTATGGATGGTTCAGTACAATTATTTCTAACAACACTAATAATCAGCAATATTACAATTATTATATCAGCATTAGTTCCGTTTTATATATCAGATGGATATTTTATTTTAGCTACTATATGTAAAACACCAAACCTAAGAAAAAATATTTTTATAAATTTAAAGAATATATTTTATAAAAGAAAAGTCCAACTTTCATCATTTTTATATATTATATATTTTTTGGGAACAATATCATTTATGTTTTTTTCACTGATGTTAATGTTTCCAGTTGTAAATAATATAATTGAGGAATATCAGAATGATGAAGGTTTTGTAAGTATTGTTATTAATAATATAAATATATTTGTGGTATTAGGAATGTTATTAATATCCAAAATAATAAGAAAATTAAAAATAAAATTTAAATAAGGCTTTAGTATACTTTGCTTGAAAGGAAGATTTACAATGCCAGAAGTATTAATAGTGGAAAAACTAAAAAAGATATATGGTAAAAATATAGTTTTAGATGGTTTTGATATGAATTTATATGCAGGAAATATTTATGGGTTAGTGGGTAATAATGGTGCTGGAAAAACAACATTTATGAGGATTATAATGGGTTTGGCAAAAGAAAGTTCTGGAAGTTACAGATTGTTTGGAAAAAATAAAGAAAAATTATTGCTTTCCGATAAAAGAAAAGTAAGTGCTATTATTGAAACTCCAACATTTTATCCACATTTGACAGGTTATCAAAATGTAAAAATACATCAAATGGAAATAGGTGATAAAGTAGATAAAAAAAGAATATTAGAAACTTTGAAAAAAGTTGGTATGTTAGAATGTGCAAATAAAAAAACCAAGGCATATTCTTTGGGAATGAAACAGAGATTAGGAATTGCAAGAGCTTTAATTTCGGATTCAGAATTCATAATATTAGATGAGCCAACAAATGGATTAGATCCGGCAGGAATAGCACAATTAAGTAATTTAATCTTAGATTTAAACAAGAATTATGGAAAAACTTTTTTAATAACAAGTCATCATATTTCTGAATTAGTTAATATAGTTGATAAGGTAGGTATTATAAAGGATGGAAAAATGAATCAGGAAGTTATTTGCAGTAAGTTAAATGAAAAAGGTATAGATATTGAAGAATATATTATAAATAATATTTTATGAGGTGTATGCAATGGGATTGTTAAAAGCGGAAATATGTAAATTATTTTATGATAAAAAAATAAAAGTTATATTTTTTTTAGTTACTTTATATTTATTATATTCTTTTTTTATTGTAGAAACTTCATTGAACCGAACATTTGAAGAGTGGGTGGTTAGTGGAACAACAGACAGTATAATTATGAATTTTTTGTTTGGTATTGTTGCTGCTACTATATTTACAATAGATTATGCAAATGTTACATATAAAAATTTTTTACCATATTCAAAAAAACTTAATGTTTTTATTTCTAAAATTATAGTAAATGTTATTGGAGTTTTTTTGTTTTTGTCATTTTGGTATGTATTGGTATTAATATTTTCTGCTATTTTAACAGAAAAAATTGACTGGAACGTTACTTTTCCATTTATGTGCAGGTTTTTCATACAATACCTGATGGTTTTATTTCATTCAGGTTTAATTATTATTATAGGAACATTTACGAGAAATGGCGCAGTAGCAAATGGTTTTACTATTGCTTCATGGCTTCTGTATTCATTTATACCAGTTAATGGTAAGCTTTTTTATGATTTTATTGTGGCAGGGTATGCATGGAAAAAGCCCTTTGATATAACACTTGCAATTATATTTGTATCTTGGTATGCAATAGCCTGTTTTGTTGGGTTTATAATATTCTCAAGGCAAGAGGAGTAGATAAAATGGGATGTTTTAAAGCAGAAATATATAAAATATTTTTTAATCTTTCTTTTTATTGTTGTTTTGCTTGTGTATTTATAACAAGTATAATTGGTGTAATTTCAATAGAACCAGAAAATAGGATTGCACGTGAAAATGAATTGTTCTCGTATATTTTTCTCTTTATTTGTAACCTTATAATAGGAAGTATTATTTCGAGTGAATATTCAGGTACATTGAAAGACAGAATTATTGCTGTGGGAAATAGAAAGCATATATTTGTCTCAAAAGTTATTTTATGTTTATTAAGTATAACCTGTATTTATGTGTTTCATGTTATCTTATTTGTGATTACAAATAAAGAAATACATATTAATATTTTTATTAATCAATATAAGGCTGTCATGCAGCATAGTTTTTGTCTAGTAGGAATTGCTGTGATAGTTAAATCATTTTCGTCTCTTTCAATTGCTACTGTTGTTATGTTATGTATATATAAAGAATTATCTAATTTGAAAATGCCAGTCCCTATAGATAAAATATTTAGTAATTCTTATTTTGTTCAATTTATGAGTATGGATAAATTGGTTTTTACAGATTGTCTATTTTGTTTATCTGCTATATTGGGCATTATTATTGGGTATATTATATTTTGCTGCCAGGATATAAAATAATTTTGTTATCTGGATGTATTGTTTGCTGGCTTATACGTTTTTACTTGCTGTCCTTCTTAGACATGTTGTACAAAGGATTTTTATTTATTTTAAATTTTCAAAAGTGAAGAAAAAATAATAAAAAAGTATAATTTTCTTAAAATAAAATTTTAGCCTACATTTGTATTGCAATACATTATAAAAATTTTATTTACAAAAATTTTAAAAACCTCTTGCATTTTTTTATATTATATAGTATACTCTTATTCGTTCGGTGCTGTTAGTATTATAAAATAATATGTGCGCGTAGCTCAGCTGGATAGAGCGTCTGACTACGGATCAGAAGGCCGGGAGTTCGAATCTTCTCGCGCACGTTTCCAAAACCTTTTCGTATTGTCGTATAAGATGCGGAGAGGTTTTTGTTTAGTAAAAAAATGTTAATGCCTTGTATATAAAAGTATCAGGAATGGAGGGGCTTATGTTCCAGGCAGATGTATTAAAAGAAATAACAAAAGATTCTGATATAAAAAAGGATGAACCAATGTCGCTTCATACCACATTCCGTATTGGCGGCAAGGCAGATATGTATATTGAGACAGGCAGTACCACGGATTTTATAAATATTATAAGATACCTGCAGAAAGAGCAATGTAATTATTTTGTAATGGGCAATGGCAGTAATCTTCTTGTTAATGATAAAGGTTATAGGGGGGTTATTGTTTCCACAAGGAGAAAAAAGAATTTAAATGTTAATTCTTCAATAATGGACAATGTCCATATTGTACAAGAAACAGATAATTTAAGCCAGGCAGGAAATCTTGATGATGTATATATATACTATGCAGATAACCATAATGCTGCTGCTTTTTTTGCAGAAAATGGGTATACTGCAAGTGTAGAAGCTTTAGAAAATAAAAATCTTGTTAATGCAGGAAGCGGAATACTGCTTTCAAACCTTGCAGGTGTTGTTGCAGAAGCAGGGCTTACAGGATTTGAATTTGCAAGTGGCATACCAGGTACTCTTGGTGGTGCTGCTGCCATGAATGCAGGTGCATATGGCGGGGAGATGAAGGACGTAATTGAAGGCGCCAGGGTACTGGCAGAGGATGGCAGTATTAAAGTATTAAAGAAAGAAGAACTGGAGCTGTCATATAGAAGCAGCATTATACAAAAAGAGAAGATGATAGTCCTGGATGTTTTATTTGCGTTTGAAAAAGGGGATAAAGAACAGATACTTGCACAGATGAAAGAACTTAACCAGAGACGGCGGGAAAAACAGCCATTGGAATATGGAAGCGCAGGCAGTACATTTAAACGGCCTGAAGGGTATTTTGCAGGAAAGCTTATACAAGATTCAGGGCTTAGAGGTTATCGTTGCGGGGATGTCATGGTATCTGAAAAACATAGTGGTTTTGTTGTAAATGTAGGGAATGGGACATTTGAACAGGCTATGGATGTTATTAACCATGTAAAAGAAGAAGTTAAAAAACATTTTGGAGTAAGCCTGGAATTAGAGGTTAAAATATTGTAATAAAAGAAAGGCACAGGTTAATATGAGGTTTGTTATAGTTACAGGGATGTCAGGCGCAGGCAGGAGTTCTGTTATGAACATACTTGAAGATATAGGGTATTTTTGTGTTGACAACCTGCCAGTACGCCTTATACCTAAACTTACAAAGATTGCTATAGAAGAGGGCAGCACAATTGACAGGGCTGCCCTTGGAATTGATATAAGGAACCTGCAGGGCCTGTCAGAGTTTGAAGGGATATTAGATGAAATGAAAGCCAATGGCTACAGATATGAAATAATATTTCTTGAGGCAGAGGACAGTGTACTTGTAAAAAGGTATAAAGAAACACGCAGGAACCATCCACTGGCGCTCCAAGGGCGTGTTGACAAGGCGATAGAAGCTGAAAGGCAGGAACTGGCATTTATTAAGAAACGGGCGGACTATATTCTGGATACAAGTCATATGCTTATAAGGGATTTAAAAAAAGAAGTTGACAAAATATTCCTTGATAATGAAGAATATGAAAACTTTTTTGTGACCATACTATCATTTGGGTTCAAGTATGGAATCCCAGCAGATTCTGACCTTGTTTTTGACGTGCGTTTTCTGCCTAATCCATTTTATATACCTGGGTTAAAAAGCCTTACAGGAAATGACAGGGAAGTTTATGATTATGTAATGGATTCAGAAAATGCAAGAATTTTCAAATCAAAACTTTATGAAATGATAAGGTTTCTTATACCCAATTATATTACAGAAGGCAAGAACCAGCTTGTAATAAGCATTGGCTGTACAGGAGGAAAACACAGGTCGGTAACTATTGCCAATGCCCTTGCAAAAGAAATGAAAAACCTGCCATATGGTATTAATATAGAGCACCGTGATATTAAAAAGTAACATGGAATATAAAAAGGAGATAAGGCAGGATGTCATTTTCAAGTGATGTAAAAGAGGAATTAAAAACACAGGTAAGTCCAGCAAGACATTGTTGTATTGCTGAATTTGCTGCTTTATTTGCTTTAGCGGGACAAGTGAAAAGATTTCAAAATGGAAACGTTTATATGAAAATACATACCGAAAACTTGACAGTGGCTCAAAAATCCTATATCTTATTAAGGAAAACATTTCATGCTAAGATAGAAACCACAGTGCGCAGCCATAATCCTCAGGCTGGTACAGGGAGTTTTTCGGTTTTTGTATTCAGGAAAAATGATGTAATAAATATATTAAAAGCTGTCAAAATAATAGATGAGCAGAAAAAACAGTGGGGTAATTTTTTATGCGTCCATCATATGGTAGTACAAAACACCTGTTGTAAAAGAGCTTTTTTAAGAGGTGTATTTATGGCAGCTGGGTCTGTTACAAATCCTGAGAAAGCATATCATTTAGAATTGGCAGTTCTTTCAGAAGAACTTGCAGGACAGATACGTGAAATTATTTCTTCTTTTATGATTGATGCTAAGATAGCCAGAAGGAAAAAATATTATGTTGTATATATAAAAGAAAGTTCACAGATAGTGGATTTTCTTAATGTAACCGGGGCACATATTGCATTAATGAATTTTGAAAATGTAAGGATAGTTAAGGAAGTGCGTAATTCTGTAAACCGCCAGGTGAACTGTGAAACCGCCAATATAAGTAAAACTGTTAATGCAGCAGCAAGGCAGATAGAGGATATTAAATTTATTCAATGTAATATGGGGTTTGGTAAGTTAACGGACGGTCTTAGGGAAATGGCGGAGCTGCGCCTTGATTATCCTGAGAGCCCGCTGCAGGAGCTGGGCAGTATGTTAAGTAAGCCTATTGGCAAATCAGGAGTGAACCACCGTCTTCGCAAATTAAGTGATATTGCAAAGCAAATGAGGGAAGATGCCGGTATATATTGATACGGTGCCCTGCGGATTTAAGGAGGAAATCGCAATGATTACAAAGAAAATAAAAATTCAGATTCAGAATGGTCTTGAAGCCAGGCCTGTAGCTGTGCTTGTGCAGGTGGCAAGCCAGTATAACAGCAGTATTTATGTTGAATGTGAAGATAAAAAAGTAAATGCCAAGAGCATAATGGGTATGATGACATTAGGACTTGCAGCAGGTGAGGAAGTAGTAGTGTCTGCAAATGGTGATGATGAAGAAAATGCAATGACAGATATTGTTAAATACCTCAGTGCGGCAAATGCCTGAATGTTTCAAATGGTATTTTGCTGTTTCTGTCTGGTAATATCTGTTACATAAAGATATATTTGGGTTATAGGGCTGGAAGTAATTAATACAATTCCAGCCCTTTTTGCCTGGATAATGTCCGGAACGTAAAAGGGAGGAGGCTTTTTATGGGTTTTGTACATTTGCATGTGCATACAGAATATTCACTGCTTGATGGTTCATGCAAAATTAAAGAAATTGCCTTGCGTGCAAAAGAGCTTGGTATGGAGCACTTAGCAATTACAGACCATGGAAATATGTATGGTGTAATTGATTTTTATAAAGCTGCAAAAGCAGCAGGGATAAACCCTGTAATAGGATGTGAAGTCTATGTTGCACCAGGTTCCAGGTTTGACAGGGAAATATCTAAGGGTGATGAGCGTTATAACCACCTTGTACTGCTTGCAGAAAATAATACAGGTTATGCCAATCTTATGAAAATAGTGTCAAGAGGATTTACAGAAGGTTTTTATTACAGGCCAAGGGTTGATTATGAAGTCCTTGAAAAATACCATGAGGGTATTATAGCACTTAGTGCGTGCCTCGCAGGTGCGGTGCCTTCTGCAATACTGAGGCGTTCTTATGAAAATGCTAAAGAAGAGGCGTTAAAGCTTGCTGGAATATTTGGATTGGATAACTTTTTCCTTGAGCTGCAGGACCATGGAATACCACAGCAGAAAGAAGTAAACCAGGCACTTTTAAGAATAGGTAAGGAAACGGGAATTAAACTTGTTGCTACCAATGACGTACATTATATTATGGCAGAAGATGCAGAGGCACATGATATACTGCTTTGTATACAGACACAGAAAAAGGTACAGGATGAAGACCGTATGCGTTATGAAGGCGGCCAGTATTACCTTAAATCAGAAGAACAGATGCTTGAGTTATTTCCCTATGCTACAGAGGCAGTAGAAAATACAGAAGAAATAGCAAAAAGGTGTAGTGTAGAAATTGAATTTGGAAATTATAAACTGCCCAGATATAATGTGCCAGACGGGTTTACAGCACAAGGGTATTTAGAAAAACTTTGTACAGATGGTTTGTATGAAAGATATGGGAGTCCTTCCCAGGAGCTGGAAGAAAGGCTTCACTATGAGCTTGATACAATTAATACAATGGGATTTACAGATTATTTCCTTATAGTATGGGATTTTATAAAGTATGCAAAAGACAATGGAATAAGTGTAGGTCCTGGAAGGGGTTCAGCAGCAGGAAGTGTTGTTTCATATGCGTTAGGAATAACAAGTATAGACCCAGTTAAATATGACTTGCTTTTTGAACGTTTCTTAAATCCAGAACGTGTTACAATGCCTGATATTGATATAGATTTCTGTTATGAACGCAGGCCAGAGGTAATAGAATATGTAATGGACAAATATGGCAGGGACAGGGTTGTCCAGATAGTGACATTTGGTACACTTGCGGCAAGAAATGTTATACGTGATGTAGGAAGGGTGCTTGACCTTCCATATAATTATGTGGATGTTATAGCCAAAGCAATTCCTATGGAACTGGGTATTACAATAGATAAAGCATTACAATCAAACCCAGAGTTTAGTCAGGTTTATAATGAGGATGAACAGGCAAAGAAGCTTATAGATATGGCAAGAAGGCTTGAAGGCCTGCCACGCCATACTTCAATGCATGCAGCAGGTGTACTTATAGCCCCAGAATCCGTGGATGAATATGTGCCGCTTTCAAAGGCTTCTGATGGCACTATAACAACACAGTATACAATGGTTACACTTGAGGAACTTGGACTTCTTAAAATGGATTTTCTTGGCCTGCGTACCCTTACAGTTATACAGGACGCAGCAAAGATGTCTGGCATGGGTGATGTATACAACATGGATATAGATTATGAAGACCAGAATGTATTTGAAATGTTAAGCGCAGGCAAGACAGAAGGCATATTCCAGCTTGAAAGTGCAGGCATGAAGCAGTTTATAAAAGAACTTAAGCCCCGTAATATGGAAGATATTATAGCAGGAATATCTCTTTACAGGCCAGGACCAATGGATTTTATACCAAAGTATATTGAAGGCAAAGAGAAAAGTGGAAGTATAACATATGACTGCCCACAGCTTGAACCTATACTGTCACCTACATACGGATGTATAGTATACCAGGAACAGGTTATGCAGATAGTGCGTAACCTTGCAGGTTACAGTTTTGGACGTAGTGACCTTGTGCGCAGGGCGATGTCTAAAAAGAAGACAAAAGTTATGGAGGCTGAGCGCAAAAACTTTGTATATGGCAATGAGGAAGAGGGTGTTAAAGGCTGTATAGCTAATGGTATACCTGAAAATATAGCCAATAAAATATATGATGAAATGATTGATTTTGCAAAATATGCATTTAATAAATCACATGCAGCAGCTTATGCAGTAGTAGCATACCAGACAGCATACCTGAAATATTACCATCCTGTAGAATTTATGGCAGCACTGCTTACATCTGTAAGAGCTAACCCACATAAGGTACTCTCATATATTATGAGCTGCCGCCAGATGGGAATAGAGATACTGCCGCCAGATATTAATACAGGATATGGAGGGTTTAATGTATCTAGTGGCAAGATAATGTATGGGATGTCAGCAATAAAAGGAATTGGTACTCCTGTAATTGATGAAGTAACTGCGGAGAGGGAGAGAGAGGGCAGGTTTGTTTCAATGCAGGATTTTATTACAAGAATGACTTCTAAAGAAGCTAACCGCCATACTATAGAAAATTTTATAAAATCTGGTGCATTTGATTCACTTCCAGGCAACAGGCAGCAGAAAATGCTTGTATATGGTGCAATGATTGACAGTGTAAACCGTGACAGAAGGGATTCTGTTGCAGGGCAGCTTTCACTTTTTGACATGGAAGATACAGGTTTTGAACATGCCAATGAAATACAATATCCAGACGTACCAGAATATGACAAAGAGGAACTGCTGGCATTTGAAAAAGAAACATTAAGTATATATATAAGTGGCCATCCGCTTGAAGACTACCTTGAACTGGTTAATAAGAACTGTACAAAAAACTCACTTGATTTTATTCCAGAAGAAGAAGGTGAAAATGCAGGTATGCCAAAGGTACATGATGGGGAAAATGTAATAATAGGAGGCATGATTACTGATAAAAGTGTAAAGATAACCAGGAAAAATACTACTATGGCATTTATTACAGTTGAAGATTTATATGGGACAGTTGAAGTTGTAGTATTTTCAAATATTTACGAAAAGAAAAAGGAACTGCTTGAAATTGATTCAAAAGTATTTGTAAAGGGAAGGGCAAATGTAGAGGAAGACAGGGCAGGAAAGGTTATATGCCAGGATATAATACCATTTGACAAAGTACCATGTGAACTTTGGATAAGATTTGCAGACAAGGCGGAATTTGAGAAAAAAGAAAAACTGCTTTATGAGAAAATTATGCCTTATGATGGTAATGATATAGTATGTATATACCTTGCAGAAGAAAAACTTGTAAAGAGGCTTCCAAAAAGCAGGAGCATTAGTGCAAGAAGGATAGTAAAAGAAAGAATTCTGGAGGAATTTGGAGAAAACGAAGTGGCAATAAAGGAAAAGAGTATTGAAAAATAATCCATTTTAGCGTACAATTTCAATAGAGAAATATTTACATTTGTATGATAAGGAGGATTTTATGAGTAATGCTGTTAAAACTATTGGTGTATTAACAAGTGGAGGAGATGCTCCTGGGATGAATGCTGCAATACGTGCAGTTGTCCGTACAGGTATTTCATGCGGACTCAAGATAAAAGGGATACGTCATGGATTTGCAGGGCTGTTAGAAGAAGATATAATTGATATGAATAACCTTTCAGTTTCGGATATAATCCAGACTGGCGGGACAATTCTTTATACAGCAAGATGCCTTGAATTTAAGAAGAAAGAATACCAGGAAAAAGGTGCAGAAATATGCCGTAAACATGGTATTGACGGAGTAGTTGTAATTGGTGGTGATGGTTCATTTAACGGTGCAAGCAGGCTTGCAGAAAATGGTATTAATACAGTAGGCGTACCAGGGACTATTGACCTTGATATAGCATGTACAGAGTATACAATCGGATTTGATACAGCTATAAATACAGCTATGGAAGCTATTGATAAACTCAGGGATACATCAGAATCACATGAACGTTGTACTATTGTTGAGGTAATGGGACGTACTGCAGGCCATATAGCATTGTGGACTGGTATAGCAAGCGGTGCAGAATATATTCTTACAACAGAAAAGTACCATGGTGATATCCAGAGGATAATTGCAAAGATTTTAGACAGGCGTAAGCTTGGCAAGAAAAACCATATTATTGTAAATGCTGAAGGTATTGGCAGCTCAACAGAGATGGCAAAGCTTATAGAACTTGCTACAGGGATTGAAACAAGGGCTACAATACTTGGACATATACAGCGTGGAGGAAACCCTACATGTAAGGACAGGGTTTATGCTTCAGCATTGGGCACAAAGGCTGTTGAGCTTCTTTGTGAGGGTAAGACAAACCGTGTTGTAGGATATAAGAGTGGGGAATTTGTTGACTTTGACATACAGGAGGCACTGGCTATGACAAAGGACCTTGACCCATATTTATTCCATATTACACACAGGCTTACTACAAAGTAAATTAATGAAAGGAGATAAGTAACATGAAGAAGTTTGTTAAGTTTGCTGCTGGCGCAGCAGCACTGGCAGGAGCTGTTTGTGGTGTATTGTATTTCCTGCAGAAGGTTTTAGGGGTAGACATATTCAAGAAGGATACTGATGATATCGACGATTTTGATGATGATTTTGACGATATTGATGGCTTTGATGATGATTCAGATGATGATTCTGAAGAGAGAGAATATGTTACACTTGACCTTGAAAAGGAAAGTGACAATAAAGAAGAGCCAGCACAGGCTGAGGAAGAGACCACAGGGGCTGCAGAAGCTTAATTTCAAGAGGTGCATATCCAATATAATATGGGTATGCACCTCTTTTTGCTATACTGCTGGTTATAAAAAGTTTATAATTATATTTTTTGCAATTTGCACAGAATTTTTCTGGAGTGCAGCAGTTAATTATTTTGCACCCGGCGGCACGCTCCCACTTAATGGAAAACGCAGCAGTGCATAAAGCCCTTAAAATACAAGGGCTAAGCACCAGCCGTATCCCATCCAAGCGAAAGTGTGCTGCCTGGGGTAAAATTTTGGAATTGCCAGAGCTCATAGTTTGTAAAATTTTTTATTTAATTTTGTATGGTTTGTCATTCCGGTTTTTTAGTTTTATTTTCTGTGGGTTATAATGTTTATTATTAAATTCTATATCGGTTTCATCAGGTGCTACAATGGCAGCATATGCCAGTGAATCACCTTTTGGAAGTGATATTCCTTTCAGCCCTTTGCTTGTCTTTTTAAATTCCCCTGTCTGGTTTAATGGAAATAAAAGTACAGAGCCCTTTTCTGTTATCATTAATATATTGCGGTTATTTTCTATAGATTCATCTACAGTAACAGGACTGGCACATATAAGTAAATCTTCTTTATCAAGTTTTGTAGAAGCTATTACAGAACGGTTTGTTTCAAATTCTATGCCAGACACAAGCTTTATATATCCTGATTTTGATACAAATAAAAGCTGTGATTCAAATAAATCTTCAAATGCTATATAAGTTATTATATCATCCTTGCCTATTTTACAGAGGTTTTGTATAAGGACACCTTTATCACGGCTTTTAACTTTTGGTATGGATAGTGCTTTTATCTGGTACATTGAGCCTGAAGCTGAAAACACACAAAGCCTGCCAGTATTTTTCATTGGAATAATATGTGTATATTCTTCAAGTGTTTCAGGTGCAAGACGTGAATAGCTTGTCTCATCAAGTGATTTGCAATAACCAAACTTATCTATCATTATATATACTGTTTCTTCCTTGATTTCTTCAATATATTTTGCATTGCCAAGGTTGTCAAGGATTGTGCGTCTTTCCCTGCCAAATTGTTTCTTATATACTTTAAGCCTTTTTTTAATAACCTTGTGAAGTTCGTTAATATCACTTAGTATTTTTTTGTAATTAGTAATATTAGTTATAAGGGTGTTGCTTTCCTGGTGGAGCTTAAGCAGTTCAAGTCCTATAAGTTTGCTTAACTGCATTGAAAGTATTGCTTCTGCCTGGTTTTCGGAAAAGTCAAGGCGTGAGGCATCTTTTTCTGATTTCTTCGTCCTGAAACTGATACCTGATGTATTGCCAGTTGTAAGACAGCTTTTAGCCTGTTTTATAGAATTGCTTCCCCTTAGTATCTCTATAATAAGGTCTATTACATCTGTTGCCTTTATAAGCCCTTCAACTATCTCCAGCCTGTCATTTGCTTTAGAAAGCAGATGTTTATATTCTTTTGTATAAAGTTCTTCCTGGAATGTGACAAATTCATTTATAAGCCCTTTTAGTGTAAATGTAACTGGCTGTTTGTTTTTTACTGCAAGCATATTTACACCATAAGTATCTTCCATAGAAGTTTTCTGGTATAAACCATTAAGCAGGTTTTCAATATTCCGGTCTTTCTTTACTTCAATAACAATACGTATTCCTTCTTTAGAAGACTCATCCCTTACATCATATATTTCATCAAATACTTTGTCCTTGGATAATGCAGCAAGGTTTTCTAAAAGCTTTGTCTTATTGCCTGCTACTGTATAAGGTATCTCTGTTATTACAAGGTTTTTGCGTCCGCAGTTGCTGTCTTCAATTTCAATTTTGGAACGTATCTTAATTTTTCCTTCACCTGTATCATAAATATTAAAAATATCATCGGAGTTTGTTATAGTTGCACCCGTTGGGAAATCAGGGCCTTTTATATACTTCATAAGCCCCTTGGTAGATATTTCTGGATTATCCATAAATGCAATAATCCCATCTATTACTTCTGAGGGGTTATGTGGAGGCATATTTGTTGCCATTCCTACTGCTATTCCTGTAGTGCCATTTATAAGCAGGTTAGGAAGAGTTGCAGGAAGAACATGTGGTTCCTGTTCGCTTTCGTCAAAGTTTGGGACAAATTGTACAAGTCCTTTATCAAGGTTTTCAAGAAGTGCCATTGCTCCGTCAGATAGCCTTGCTTCGGTATAACGCATTGCAGCAGCACCGTCCCCGTCAATAGAACCAAAGTTGCCATGTCCGTCTACAAGCGGGATAGAAAGTGAATAATCTTCTGTCATATGCACAAGGGCATCATATATTGAGCTGTCTCCATGTGGATGGTATTTACCCATTGTATCACCAACAATACGGGCACTTTTCCTGTGTGGCCTGCCAGGATATAATGAAAGCTCATTCATTGCATAAAGTATACGCCTTTGTACAGGTTTAAGCCCGTCCCTTACATCAGGAAGGGCTCTTGCAATTATTACACTTACTGCATAATCACGGTAAGAATTGCGCATTTCCTCAGAAAAATCCAGCTGTATTACAGGCTGTTCATTGTATTTCATATCTAAAACCATACCTTTCTGTATTTATATATGTGGGAAGAAGTTTCTTTTACAGGCAGCAGACAGGTTTTATACATCAAGGTTTGCATATCTGGCTTCTTCCATAATAAACTGCCTGCGTGGTGGTACATTGCTGCTCATAAGTGTTGTTGTAACTTCATCTGCGTCTACACTGTCACTTATGGAAATTTGTGCAAGTACCCTGCTTCCAGGGTCAAGTGTTGTTTCCCAGAGTTGTTCTGCATCCATTTCACCGAGACCTTTGTAACGTTGTATACCTGTAATTTTATTACTTTTATTCTTTTTGAACTTTTCCAGTTCAAAGTCATTAAATATATATTCTGAGTTTTTCTTCTTGCCATTGGTGTAGTCTACTTTATAAAGTGGAGGCAGTCCCCTGTATATTTTGCCAGAGTAGATTAATTCAGGCATGAACCTGTAGAAAAATGTAAGCAGTAATGTGCTTATATGGGCACCATCAACATCTGCATCTGTAAGTATTATAATTTTGTCATAACGCAGCTTAGTTATGTCAAATTCATCACCTATTCCACAGCCAAATGCAGCTATCATTGATTTTATTTCATTATTAAGAAGTATTTTTTCAAGAGTTGCTTTTTCTACATTAAGGATTTTGCCCCTTAGTGGAAGTACAGCTTGTGTATGCCGGTTTCTTGCTGTTTTAACGGTACCACCCGCAGAGTCACCCTCTACAATATAAACCTCACATTCTTCTGGTTTCCTTGAAGTACAAGCAGCAAGTTTGCTTTTGGTATCGACATCATTTAACTGTTTTAATACAGCATTGCGTGCCTTATCACTTGCCTTACGTGCATTATAAGATTTAAGGGAATTGTCAAGGATTGTACGAAGTATATCAACATTTTTATCAAAGTAACGTTGTACTTCTGTGCCAAATACATCTTCTACAGCAGTTTTTGCATCAGTATTGCCAAGTTTTGTTTTAGTCTGGCCCTCAAACTGTGGGTCAGGGTGTTTTATTGAAATAATTGCAACAAGCCCGTTTCTTATATCTTTACCATCAAAGTTTTCATCTTTATCTTTTAATACACCAAGTTCTCTTGCATACTGGTTCATAACACGTGTAAGTGCTGTTTTAAAACCAGTTACAAGTGTCCCGCCATCAACAACATTTATCCTGTTGCAATAAGGGTTAATCTGTTCTGAAAAATTAGAAGTATACTGGAAAGCAACTTCAACTTCAATATCCCCGCTGGAACCTTCTATATAAACTGGCTCAGAGTGCAATACCTGGATATCACGGTTAATATATTTTACAAAACTTTTAATACCATCTTCTTCAATATAAACTTTTTCTTCACCTGTATTTTCATCTATAAATATAAGTTTTAAATTTTTATTAAGATATGCAATTTCTTTAAGTTTCTTTTTAATAACATCTGCCTTAAATTCTATAGTTTCAAAGATTTCAGGGTCAGGGTAGAATGTAACAGTAGTACCTGTGTCTGATTTAGCACATTTGCCAGAAGGCTCAAGAGAGCCATCTTTATTAAGTATAGTTACTGGGTGTCCGCCATTTTTGTATTCGTCACGGTATATAAGCCCGTTTCTACGTACTTCTACAACCATATGTGTAGACAGTGCATTTACAACAGAAGAACCCACACCATGCAGGCCGCCTGAAACTTTATATGCAGAATTGCCAAACTTGCCGCCAGCATGGAGTATTGTATATACAACACGTATTGTAGCAACTTTTTTAGCAGGGTGTATATCTACAGGGACACCACGCCCGTTATCTTTAATACATATACCGCCATCTTTCTGCATTGTTATATGTATCTCATTGCAGAAACCAGCAAGCTGTTCATCTATGCTGTTGTCAAGGATTTCCCAGACAAGGTGGTGCAGTCCACGTGGCCCTGTAGAGCCTATATACATGCCAGGACGCTTACGTACAGCTTCAAGGCCTTCTAATATTACAATTTCTTTTCCGGTATATTCACTCATAAAAATCTCCATTCTAAAATTAATATTGCGAACAAACATTTGTATTATATACTTATTTGTATGTGAAAGTAAAGTAGAAAATTATTAAAATAGGGGAATATATAGATATAAAGTGAAAAATAATATTTTGTCCCTGCACTTTTTAACATATGAAATATTATATTGAAACCAGAAAAAATATGTGATAAAATCAGACATGGAAAGCACCACGGCAGGGTGGCATCCTCCCAGGCATATGGTATTAATAAAATAATACATAGAGAAGGGAGGTGGTAACAGTGACAGCATATGAAATATTAAGTATATTCATAGGGATATTAACATTGTTAATATCCTTTGGCAGTCTTGTTGTTGCACTTCTCTCCTTTTCTGATAAAGATAAAGGTAAAAAGAGAAAAAAATAATGCCTCTCCTGTCTGACCACGGGAGAGGCGGCTCTCATTGAGAGCTTAAATTGCCTGGTCTGGGAAGCATCCACCTATGGATGTGGGTGCTTTCTTTATAAATAATAGCATAATTTTTTTATGTTTTCAAGATAGATTTTCTTTAATTATACACATAGGAGGGATACAGACAATGAAGAAAATACCATTTGTAACTAAAGAACAAGTAGAAGAGATTGTTAAAACATATCCTACGCCTTTCCATATATATGATGAAAAGGCTATACGTGAAAATGCACGCAGGCTGAAAGCAGCATTTTCATGGAATAAAGGGTTCCGTGAATATTTTGCAGTAAAAGCAACACCTAACCCGTTTATATTGCAAATCCTTAAAGAGGAAGGATGTGGCACAGACTGTTCATCACTTACAGAGCTTATGATGTCAGAAGCATGTGGGTTTAAAGGCTCTGATATTATGTTTTCATCAAATGTTACACCTGCCTGTGAGTATAAGAAAGCTAAAGAACTTGGTGCATATATTAATCTTGATGATATTACCCATATCAGTTTCCTTGAAGAGGCAGCAGGAATACCAGATACAATTTTCTGCCGTTATAATCCAGGCGGGAAGTTTACACTGGGTACAGATATAATGGACAACCCTGGTGATGCTAAATATGGCATGACAAAGGAACAGATTATAGAAGCTTTTAAAAGGCTTAAAGCAATGGGAGTAAAGAAATTTGGAATACATTCATTCATTGCGAGCAATACTGTAACTAATGAATATTATCCAGAACTTGCAGGCATACTATTCAGGCTTGCTGTAGAAATAAAAGAAAAAACTGGTACAGAAATAGCATTTATCAATCTTTCAGGAGGTGTAGGGATACCATATACACCTGATAAAGAACCAAATGATATTGCCGTTATTGGTGAGGGTGTAAGGAAGAAGTTTGAAGAAATCCTTGTGCCAGCAGGGCTTGGGGAAGTAGCTATATTTACAGAACTTGGACGTTTTATGACAGGCCCTTATGGCGGTCTTGTAACACAGGCAGTACATGAAAAACACATATATAAGGAATATATTGGTGTGGATGCATGTGCTGTAAACCTTATGAGACCTGCAATGTATGGCGCATATCACCATATAACAGTGCTTGGCAAAGAAGATGCCCCATGTAACCATAAATATGATATAACAGGTTCCCTTTGTGAAAATAATGATAAATTTGCAATAGACAGGATGCTTCCAGAGATAAATATTGGTGATTATTTATTTATACATGATACAGGTGCACATGGTTTTGCAATGGGATATAACTACAATGGCAAGCTTAAATCAGCAGAACTTATATTGAAAGAAGATGGAAGCGTGCAGCTGGCAAGAAGGGCGGAAACACCACAGGATTACTTTGCTACATTTGATTTTTGTGAAATTTTAAAAAAAAACTAAAGTAAAGCAAAATACTACCGATAAATATTATGAAACATAAAAGCTGGACTGTATATTTTGGTTTGGCGTAATGAACATGCAGGAATTAGGTGGTGGTTAATATGAGAATAGACGCTATTAACAAAATGAACCAGTTATACCAGGTAGCAAAGCCAAAGAAAACCACTGGGACAGGTAGTACAGACACTAAGGAGAAGTACGAAGTTTCAAGATTTGGGCAAGATTACCAGACAGCCAAAGCAGCAGTGAAAGCTTCGGATGATATCAGGGAAGATAAAGTGTCTGGTATAAAAAAGGCACTTGCTACTGGCACGTATAACGTATCTGCACAGGAGATAGCAGATAAGATGGTTAGTAAATACTTTGATTCCATTTTATAAGTGAGGGTTAAACATTGGCTAGTTTAATTGAAGAGCTTATCAGTACACTTGATGCTGAGAAAGCAGTCTATGAAGAACTTGTGCCAGTATCAGAACAGAAGACAAAGGTACTGGTAAAGGAAGACCTCCAGGGTCTTAAAGATGTTACCGCACAGGAACAGCTTCTGATTGACAGGGCAGGCGTTATAGGCCACAAAAGGGAAGAGGTCATTAAGAATATAGGACTGGTTCTTAATATGAAGCCAGAAGAACTTGACATTACAACACTGGCAAGGATTTTGGCAAAGCAGCCAGAGGAAAAACAACGGCTGGCAGCTCTCCATGATTCGTTACGTGTTATTATGAAGCGTCTTGTGGATGTTAATGAAAGGAATAAAGAATTAATTGAGAATTCCCTTGAAATGGTAGAGTTTAATTTGAACTTTATCCAGAGTACACGGATGTCACCAGGGAACAATAATTATAACCGCAATGCAACAAACAGTTATACCTCAGATTATGGTACACATGGTTTTGATGCAAAGCAGTAGTAGTTATTTCCAGGCTGGCAATATGCTGGTCTGGACCAGTACAAACTGGTTTCCTGAAGATATCCGTGTCTTTTGTTTTAATAAATTACTATGGAGGATTCAGATATGGGAAGTTTATTTACAAGCTTTAATGTAGGTGTGTCTGGTTTACATGCCGCACAGTCAGGGCTTCATACAACATCGCATAACCTTGCGAATGTAAAGACACCTGGTTACACAAGACAGCAGAATATGCAGGCTGATAAGATGTACCAGGTGCACAAATCTACAGATAAAGGCCTGATGCAGATTGGTCTTGGAACAAAAGTTGATGCCATACGCCAGATACGTGACCATTTCCTTGACAAAGAATACAGGCTTGAAGTCAGCAGGCTGACTTTTTATGACAAACAATTTGAAACAGTGACAGAGATAGAAGATGTACTGGGAGAGATGGAAGGCGTTGAGTTTAATAATGCACTTACTGATATGTGGGCACATATACAGTCATTGTCTACAGACCCAAGTAATGTAACAGAACGGCAGCTTTTCATATCAGGGGCAGAATCCTTTATAAATAAGGCATATGATGTATATACAGCACTTTCTAATTACCAGACAGGATTAAACCTTGAGATATCAAAACAGGTTGATAAAATTAATGAAATTGGCGAGAAAATTGCAAAATATAACCTTATGATTTCACAGGCGGAGGCTTCTGGATTAGAGAATGCTAATGATTACAGGGATGACAGGAACCTTCTTCTTGATGAACTTGCAGAATATACATATTATGTATACGAAGAAGATATAGATGGGAAAATACAGGTATATATAAATAATGCACCACTTGTTATAGAGGGTAACAGTTACCATATGAAGTGTGAACAGATAGACGAAGATACACCGATGTATAAGCCTGTATGGGCAGACAATGGATATGGTGATGTATACAGGCTGGATGAAGCATATTCACATGAAAAAAAGACAGATACAGGCTCACTTCTTGGACTGCTTACAGCACGTGGTAATAAATTTGCTAATTACCTGGATATGCCAGTAAAGCCAGACAGGGAAGACCCTAAATATAATCCTGGCGGCGTATTTGACCAGAATGCATATGACCTTGATTATAAGAAATTTAGTGATGAGTTAAAAGTATTTAATAATACAACAGGTAATTCCATATTAACCAAAATAGAGACACAGTTTGATGTACTTATACATAATATAACAACAATGATAAATGATATATTATGTCCCAATATTGAAGTTTATGGAGGAAAAGATGATAAGACAGGTAACATGGAGTTACCTCTGAAGACAGATCCTAATACAGGTGATCCTATAAAATATAAAATACTTGATGTGGCAAACTGTCTTGTAGGGACAGATGATGAAGGCACTATTGGAGAAGAGCTATTTGCAAGAAAGGGTATAAGCAGGTATGATGTAATGACACTGGATAACCAGGTGTATCTTACAGATAATAAAGGCAACCTGTTATATGATAACGATAATAATCTTATTCCTCTTGCACAGGAAACAAAAGATGCCACTGGCAAGACAGTATATAAGCTTTATGTGTATAATGAAGAAGACCCAGATGAGCTCTGGACACAGTATAGTATCAGGGATCTTGAGATAAATGATAAAATACTTGCCAACTATTCAATACTTCCTGTTAAAGAAAACCCGCTTGCTGGGCATACAGATGTTTATTCGCAGCAGATGTATACAGATATGCTTTCTTTCTGGAATAATAAGACTGCTTCACTTGACCCTAATATACTTACTGTATATAAATATGATGATTATTATGACCAGATGGTAGGGGCACTTGGTACACAGGGAAGTGTGTGGTACAGTATACTTGAGGACCAGATAGTGGAGACAGAAGGGTTTGAGGATAAGAGGCAGCAGATAGCAGGTGTTTCAACAGATGAAGAACTTGTAAGCCTTCTCCAGTACCAGCATGCATTTAATGCGGCATCAAGATATATAAATACTATTGATGAAATGCTACAGCATATTATAGAAAGACTGTCTTAATAAAGATAAATAACAAATAAGTCTGTGTATGCGCTGGCACCGCAGGCTTATTAAATAGAAAAAGCAGCGCAGAAAAGAGGTTAGAATATGCCATCAACATTTTTTGGATTAAGTATAGCAACATCAGGAATGCTTTCATACCGTGCACATCTGAATGTTACTGCTCATAATATAGCCAATACCAAAACAAGGGGGTATACAAGACAGTATGCAGAGCAGTCAGCAAAATACCCTATTTCACTTAAGACTTCTTATGGTATGGTAGGTGCTGGTTCAGAAGTCACAGCTATTGTTAATAAGCGTGATGAATATTATGATTATAAATTCCGTAAGAGCAATGCAACATTTGGTTATTATGATACAGCACAGTATTATATGAAGAGCCTTGAAGACCATATGTATTCAAATGATAGTGAAAGTGCAGGTCTTTCAAATTCTTTAACTAACTTTTTTAACAGGCTTACAAGCCTTACAACTACTGTTTCAGATATTACAAAACGTACTGAAATTACAGGATATGCAGATACATTTGCTAAATATGCCAATGAGATGGTAAAGAACTTCCAGCAGATGCAGGATGAACTTAATATGCATATCTCTACAACTGTAGACCAGGTAAATGCATATGCTGAACAGATAGCATCACTTACAAAGCAGATTAATACCCTTGAAGTATATGGCGGCAGGGCTAATGATTTAAGAGACCAGAGAGAGAGGATTATAGATGACCTTTCACTTCTTGTAAATGTAGATGTTGAAGAAATCCCAGCAGCTGGCAATAACGGGCATACACAGTATATAGTAAATGTTGCAGGTGGTGTGCTTGTAGACACCAATTCATATAATAAGTTATCAGTAGTCCCATCTGGTTCATATAATAATCTTGGTGATGTAGATGGGTTATATACAATCCAGTGGAGCAATGGGCAGAAATTCCCTATAAGAAATACAAATCTTGGAGGACAGCTCCAGGCGTTATTTGAAATAAGGGATGGCAATAATGGTGAAAACTTTAAGGCAACGTATGTGCCAAAAAGTGCAGTTGAGGATGGTAAGACAATCAAGATGACAGCAGAATCTTCAAGCAGTGATACATCATCAAGCCTGGCAAAGCTTAGCATACCAGCCTCAGATGGTGTAATAAAGATTGGCAATAGTGAATACCAGTATGATTCATTTGAAGTTGAGGTTGACTCCACAGGCAAATATACATATACATTTACACTTAAAGATGCACTGTCCGAGTTTGATGCAGATAATATAAATAACCAGCAGACATCGGCAGCAGCTGTTGGCAAACCTTTAATAACAAGTATAGGTGATGCTGTAGAGTACCGTGGTATACCATATTATATGTCACAGCTGAATGAATTTGTAAGGACATTTTCAGCAACATTTAACCAGCAGCATAATAAAGGCTATGATATGGATGGCAACCTTGGCCAGGACTTGTTTATGGCTAAGGACACAACAACAGGGACACAGCTTGATATGACAGAATTCCTTAAGAATACAAAAGATGGTTATTATTACCTTAATGGAAATAAAGTGTTTATTGCTGGTACCGTTGGTACTAATGATACTAATACATGGGAAGGCTACAAAAACGGGCCTTTAGCAACAAATGGTTATACATATAAACAGCCTCAGGTTCCTAATCCTGCTTATCCACCTAATCCACCTGATCCATCTGTTCTACCTGAAATTCCTGAAACAGTGACTATAGGAGGTATAACTTATGATTGTTATAATATAAATGATAAAGATGGCAAGTTTGTAGAAAAAGTATATGTAAGCCAGGGTAATTCTATATTTTCATTTAAATCATCAGTATCAGCAACGGAGAAAGCTTCTTACTATAACCTTACAGCATCTAATTATTCAGCTAACCAGGAAATGGTAAAAAACGGAAGAATGATTGCTGCTGCATCAAAGGACCCAAGGGGGCTTGTTACAGGTACAGTAGAAAACAGTGGTATAGAACAGTCTGCAAACCTTAAGCTGCTTGCCGCACTTAGTGAAGACAAAACTATGTTTAAACAAGGTGAGCCATTAGGATTTTTACAGGTTATGACAGCTACAGTAGGTGTTGATTCAGATAAGATGATTGACTGTGCAGATAATGCTAATGCTATTACAGAAGCAGTTGATATCAGAAGGCTTGCAACATCAGGTGTAGATGAAGATGAAGAAGGCCAGGCGTTTATAGAACTGCAGAATCTTTTAAATATACAGTACAGGGTAGTATCAATAATGAACCAGGTACTTAGTAAACTTATAAATGAAATGGGATTATAATATTCATATTTATAAATTTGTACAAATATAGAACGGAGGTTGTAATACAGTTTAATAAAACTTATAAGAATTTATAATTGGCTATTGCTAGGTTTCAAGCAATAAGCAAAAAGATAGTTTACAACATCAGATAAAGAATATGGAATTGTACTTGATGGCATAGGGTAAACGTGCTAATAAAGTAAGAAAACTTGTAAAGGGGCTAATTGAGGAAGATGGTGAAGGAATGATAAAAGCAATCCGGGTAATGCTGCTCCCAAACAATAAACAAAAAACTAAATTATTTCAATATGCAGGTACATCCAGATTTGCTTACAACTGGGCGTTAGCTAAAGAACAAGAAAATTATAAAAATGGTGGGAAGTTTATTCCTGATGCCAGTTTGAGGAAAGAATTTACACATCTAAAGAAAACAGAAGGATATACATGGCTGTATAATGTGTCCAATAATGTAACAAAGCAAGCAATCAAAGATGCCTGTGATGCATATAAACGTTTTTTTAAAGGTCTTGCAAAATTTCCACGGTTTAAGAGCAGGAAACATTCCATACCATCATTTTACCAAGATAGTGTAAAAATACAATTTACAGATACCCATGTGAAATTAGAAGGTTTTGTTTCTTCTAAAAAGAAGAACAAACAGAAACTTAACTGGATTCGTCTTGCAGAACATAACCGTATCCCTGTAGGTTGTAAGTACAGCAATCCCCGCATCAAATTTGACGGGATTAACTGGTATCTTACTGTTGGGATTGAATATAAAAATTCTAATCCGCCACCATAAAACGGAGGTATTGGAATAGACTTAGGCATTAAAGAATTAGCAGTATGTTCAGATGGATACAGCTGTAAAAATATCAACAAAACACAAAAAATAAAAAAATTAGAAAAAAGAAAACGCAGGTTACAGCGTTCCATATCAAGAAGATATGAAAAAAATAAGAAAGGAGAATGTTACTGTAAAACAAGTAACATTATAAAAAGTGAGAAAGAACTTTTGAAATTGAACCACAGGTTAACAGATATCCGTCAGGACTATTTACAACAAGCAACATCTGAAATCATAAAACGAGAACCAAGTTTTATATGTATGGAGGATTTGAATGTAAGTGGAATGATGAAAAACCAGCATTTATCCAGGGCAGTCCAGCAACAAGGATTTTATGAATTTAGACGGCAGATAGAATATAAAAGTGCATGGAACAATATACCAGTCATCTTAGTGGACAGATTCTATCCAAGTTCTAAACAATGCAGTTGTTGCGGAAAGATCAAAAAAGATTTAAAGCTGTCAGACCGTATTTATAGATGCGGATGTGGTAATGTGATTGACAGGGATTACCAGGCGGCTTTAAATTTGAAAAGATATGGAGAGGATATTTTGAAACAGTCCATATCCTAACACTCCCAAAGTTAATACAGATATGTACTGGTACGTTAGTCAGGAATTTACGCCTATGAAGAGTACAAGAACTTGTGAGTAGATATTGTAGGAATACAAATCAAAAGCATACTCGTTGAAATAGGAATGAAACATAAAAGTTTATAACTTTTTATAAGTTTTCGGTAACGGTTGGCATGAGAGTAACTAATACAATGATTTCAAACAGTGCCCAGTCCCATATAGGTAAAGCAAAGAATAAACTTTATAAATACCAGGAACAGTATACTTCACAGCAGAAGATACAGAGACCTTCCGATGACCCAGTAGTTGCAGTGCGTGCACTTAAGTTAAGGACAACATACTCACAGCTTACACAGTATGCAGATAAAAATGTTAAAGATGCACTTAACTGGATGGATACATCAGAATCAGCTTTGTCTAATATAGGTGATATCCTTACTACAATGAAGGGATATCTTGTACAGGGCAACTGTGATGACCTTGAGGTAGATAACAGGACAGCAATAATAGAAACACTTAAGAAGAATGTAGAGGCTATATTCCAGGGAGAAGCCAATTCAGATTATTCAGGCCGTTATCTGTTTACAGGATACCGTACTGACACATCTCTTTTGTTCCCAGAAGAAACAAGGAACTTTGAATATAAGATAACAGAAAACTTTGCATATGATGCATTTAGAAATATAACATCAGTTGTAGGCGGGGCTATATATGGCGAAAAACCACCTATTGCAAATAGTGGACAGGATTATGTTGATAAAGCCGCAACTACTACTACTGCATACCGTTTACAGCTTGCATATGATAATTGTGCTGACCAGGTGAGTTTCAAAGAGGATATAGGAACCCCCCCTGTACCTACAACAATTCCTTCAATTGAATTTACTTTTACAGACAAAAATGGTAATGATATAACTAGTACAATTATCGCTGGTGGTGTTACGACGGCACTTTCTACTACTGATCCTACTGATCCTACTGATCCTCTTTTTGCTAGTATTCCTGCTGTTACACCTCCTAGAAAAGGAATACGTGATGTAAGAGATGATGAAATATTTTATCTGAGGGATACAGGTGAAGTTATTATAGGTAAAGATGTATATTCAAAGATACAAGCAAACCAGGCTGCTATAAGCATAGACTATTTAAAAACATATTTTGACAAATCTGACATACGTCCAGAAATGTATTTTGAAGCTACACGCTATGATACAGTAGAAGAAGTAAAAATAAAGTATGATGAACCTGATAAACAGGAGATAAGTTATGAGATAAATTACAGCCAGACAATGGCTGTCAATGTACAGGCAAGGGATGCAATAAGCACAGATATATACCGCAGTGTTGATTATATACAGCAGACAATACAGTATGTTGAAGAAGTTGAAACAAAGATTAAAGAGTGCCAGAAACTTATTAATAATACTAAAGACAAAGCAGAAGTTGCAAAACTTGAATCATTAAAGAAAACTCTTGAAGATGAACGCAAACTGCGTGTAAGTGTTATGGCAGAAGCATTTGGCATGGGGCTTACAATTGTAAATGAAGTAGAAGATAAACTTAATGTTGCTTTGGCAGATATTGGTGCAAGATATAAGAGGACAGAACTTACATCAGATAAGCTTTTGGATACAAGGCTTGATACAGAAGAGAAACTTTCCAATAATGAGGGTGTAGACCTGCCAGATGTATTTATTGGCCTTACACAGGCAGATAACCTTTACCAGGCGTCACTTTCAGCAACTTCAAAGATACTTGGCAATTCATTGTTAAATTATATTTAAGCCATGATGTCCCGCATGTAAAGCGGGACATTGTAGTTTTGGAATGGAGGAGTAGATGAAGATTGGTACAAAATATTTTGGCAATATTGAAATAGGAGAAGAGAAAATAATACATTTTGAGAATGGTGTATTAGGTTTTGAAGATTATAAAGATTATACAATACTTTATGATAATGAAAAAGAAAAATCATTTTTTTCATGGCTTCAGAGCACAGAAGAAAGTTCTTTGGCATTTCCTATAGTTAATCCGTTTAATGTAGTGGAAAGTTATAACCCACAGATAAATGATGACATGCTGGAATCAATCGGTGGGATTTCAGATGAAGATACAGTGGTTTTTCTTATGGCTACAATACCTGAGGATGTAAAACAGGCATCTGTAAATATGAAAGCACCATTAATTATAAATGCATCTTCCAGAAAAGGAGTGCAGGTTATAGCTGAAGGCCAGGAATATGAGATAAAGCATAAACTGCTTAAATAAAAGAAGAGGGGGTGTGCATATTAAATCTAGTATAGAATGGAGGTAAATAATGTTAGCACTTGCACGTAAAGTAAACCAGTCAATAATTATAGGTAATGATATTGAAATAACACTTCTGGAAATAAAAGGAGACCAGGTGAAAATAGGTATTAATGCACCAAAGTCTGTACCTATATACCGGAAAGAAATTTATGAACAGATACAAGAAGAAAATAAAAAGGCTGCACAGACTGAAATAGATGTTGAAACTCTTAAAAATCTATTTAAAGGTAATATTAAGTAATTCCATGATTATGCCGATATAAGTTAAAGATAAACGGTTGTAACTATCTATAATAAAGGACTATTATAGATTTTACAGAAAGTTTTTATAAAGGAGTATTTGTAACACACGGAGGTGGTAAGATGGCAATGAGTATGGAGCAGTTAGATATGCCGGTTAAAAGTGTACCAGAATATGAAAAGGCTGCAAAGCCTCAGAAGGAAACACCTAAAGCTGTAGAACTGGACATCAGTGATAGTAATAGTGTTAATAAAGGTAAAGACACTGGTGCTGGGGATGAAGATGACAAGAAGATAGCAGCTAAAGGCGGACCATCAAAGGGGTCACTTGAATCTGCATTTTCCGGCATGAATAAGAAACTGAAAATGCAGCGGACACGATGTGAATACAATTATGATGAAGAAACAAAGCGTGTATCTATAAAGGTATATGACAAAGATACAGATGAGCTTGTTCTTGAAGCCCCTCCGGAGGAAACATTAGAGGCAATTAAAAAGGCATGGGAGCTTGCAGGCATCATAGTTGATAAAAAATTTTAAAAGATAGGAGTGGTCATAATGCCAATTAGAATGACGGGCCTTAATTCAGGGCTGAATACCGAATCTATTGTAGCAGCACTTATGTCTGCACAGCGTACAAAAATGACAAAAGTAGAAAATAAGAAGACAAAGCTTGAGTGGAAGAAAGATATATGGTCTTCATTAAATACTAAAATTTATGATTTCTATACAAAGTCACTTTCAAAGATGAGGCTGAAATCAAATTATATGACAAAGGCAGCATCCTCATCTAATACAACAAAAGTAGTTGCCAAGGCTTCAACAAAAGCTGCAACAGGTACTTATACAGTAAAAGTAAATAAACTTGCATCTACACAGTATGTTTCAAGTGGGAAACTGAATAAAGTAAAAGTTGATGATGGTAATGGAAACCAGGTGGATGCAGATGCAACTTCCAAAACAAAACTTAAGGATTTAAAAGATACCAGTGGAAATCCAACATTTACAAATGGTACACAGATAAAGATAGAAAATGGTGCTAACGGGCAGACAGTTTATCTTGATGTAAATGAGGAAACTACTATCCAGGACTTTTTGGATAAGTGTACATCTGTAGGGCTGACTGCTACATTTGATGAGAAGCAGCAGAGGCTTTTCCTCAGTTCAGAAAAAAGTGGTGAAGGAAATGCATTTAAGATTACATCTAGTGAGTTGTCTAGCAACCAGCAGCAGGCATCAAATGATTTGAAAACCCTTGTAGGCTATAAGGGCTTGTCATCAGCAGATAAGAGTACTGTTGACAGTTTACTTGCAGGTCTTCAGAATGGTACTGTTACAGTGGCAGATGCTACACAGAAATTACAGGAGATAGGAAAAGCTGGTGTAGAAAGCGATGCTGAAAAGAAAGCAAACCGTTTTTACTATGATGTTGCTAACAAAGCTGCAGGAGATGCGCTTAGTGCTGCCGCTGCTGCTGATGGACAGTCTGAGGCTGATTATTTAAAAGCTAATGGTTATAGCAACCTTGATGTTACTGACAGTGCTGCAGTTGCAGGGGCAAAAGCATCATATATTGATAATAAAACAACAGAACTTCTTGGAACACAACAATATAAGGATGATATTGCTGCTGCAATACAGAATGGTATAAGTTCAGCTGATGTCCAGAACAAACTTCCTGGTACTCCTTCTACAGATGAATTTTTGTATACATTTGATGATATTACTACAAGAACAAATAATATTACTAATGGAATTGCAACAGCAACCCAGAATTATTATACAGAAATGCATGATAATGCATCTGATGCTAATGCATCTGGTTCAGCACTTGCCTCACTTGGTCTTACTAATTTTGATGGGACTACAGAGATAAAAGAAAATGATGCGGCCAATAATGGTACAGGAATGGTAGTAATTGCTGCTAAGGATACAGAAGTTGAATATAATGGAGCAACCCTTACAAGCAATACTACTAATATCTCAGTATCAGGTCTTGAACTTGAAATCTTAGGTACAACAGAAGGTGAAACAGTTAATATTACAGTAACCAATGATGTGTCAGGAATATATGATACAATTAAAGACTTCCTTTCAGAGTATAATGCTTTACTTAAAGAGATGAATTCATATTATAATGCTGATTCTGCAAAGGGTTATGATGTGCTTTCAGATGATGAAAAGGAAGCAATGAAGGACTCAGAAGTTGAGAAGTGGGAAGATAAAATTAAAGATTCCCTGCTTAGGCGTGATTCAACTTTGAATTCAATTATTTCATCATTCAGGAATAAAATGATGGGAACATTTACTGCATCAAATGGCAAGACATATTCATTAAGTTCTATAGGCATTTCAACATCGGGTGACTATGCAGAAGGTGGACTTCTTCATATCAGGGGTGATGAAGATGACGCAGAATATGCAGATGAGAAGAATGTTCTTAAGCAGTTACTGGAAGAAGACCCTGATGCAGTAACAGATGTATTTACACATCTTACAGAAAGCTTATATACAGACCTCCAGAAGAAGATGTCACGTACTCCTTTAAGCAGTGCATTAACATTCTACAATGATAAAGAGATGAATTCACAGCTTTCTGATTATAAAACAAGAATATCTAAACTGGAAGCAAAATTTAATGAGATGGAAGACAGGTATTATAAACAGTTCACTGCCATGGAGAAAGCTATGGCGAATATGCAGTCACAGCAGAATTCCCTGGCAAGTTATTTAGGTGGCTGATGAGTATTATTTATTTATATAGGCGCAGGGATATTGTTATACAGTATCCCTGCGCTGTAATTCTACAAAGCATAACAAATACATGGAGGTAGTTATGGCAAACTATAGCAATACAAATGCAATAAACCATTATAAAAACAGTTCTGTAAAAACAGCATCACCTGCAAGGCTTACACTTATGCTTTACGATGGCGCTGTAAAGTTTTGTAATATAGCACTTGAATCTATTAATAACGGGGATGTATCAACTGCAAATACAAATATTATAAAGGCAGAGAAAATTATAGTAGAGCTGCGTGCAACACTTGATATGAAGTATCCCGTAGCAAAAGAGTTTGACAGGGTATATGATTATATATACAGAAGGCTTGTAGAAGCTAATTTAAGAAAAGAAAAAGATGTATTAGAAGATGCTCTTAAACAGATTAAAACTATGCGTGATACATGGAAAGAAGTAATGAAAGCTAATAATGTAAGTTAGATATATATTTCTGGCATGACAACAAATTGAAGGGCATAATGTGGAGGGCAGTTATGGATAGTGTAAATACATATATATCAGTATTACATGGTTCTCTCCGTAAAAAGCTTGAATTAGTAAAGGAGCTTTTGGAGTTTACAAAAGAACAGAATATAATATTAAATGAAGATGATGTTGATATTGACAGTTTTGACAAGATAGTAAGTGAAAAAGACATAAGAATAAATGAAGTGCTTGAGATAGACAAAGGTTTTGACTCTGTATTTAATAAGATAGGCAGTACTATAAAGGCAAACCCACAGGAATACAGGCAGCAGATACTTGAGCTGCAGAACCTTATAAGGACAATTACGGATATAGGTGTTGAGATTGAAGGTCTTGAGAATAAAAATAAAGAGAAATTTAGTAAGTTTATTCTTGCAAAAAGAGAGGAAATAAAAGACTTTAAGAAAAGCAACAATACTGCGGCTTCTTATTATAAAAATATGTCTAACCAGCACCAGGAATGGAAGTCATATTTTGTAGATAGAAAAAATTAGATAAAAAATAAAAAAAATTATAAAAAAGTGCTAAAGTAAATCAGATCATATCCGATATATATAACAGGTAAAGTAATACATACCAAATATTCAAAAGACATTTGCTTCGGAATTGATGTGTACGGACTGACAGGATGAAGTGAAGTAATATTTTATCACTAATCTCATGGATGAGATTATAATTTCAAGGAGGAATTAATTATGATAGTACAGCATAATATGACAGCGTTAAACGCTAACAGACAGTTGAACATCACAAACGGCAGTCTTGCTAAGAAAACAGAGAAGTTATCTTCAGGTTACAGAGTAAACCGTGCAGCTGATGATGCAGCTGGTCTTTCAATCAGTGAGAAGATGAGGGCACAGATCAGAGGTCTTGACCAGGCTTCAAGCAATGCACAGGATGGTATCTCACTTATCCAGACAGCTGAAGGTGCATTAAATGAAATCCATTCAGTACTTCAGAGAATGAGAGAACTTACAGTTCAGGCAGCTAACGATACAAACGTTACAGCTGACCGTCGTGCTATTGCAAAAGAAATCAGGGCTCTTACATCTGAAATTGACCGTATTGCAACACAGACAGAGTTCAACACAATGAAACTTCTTTCAGGTAGCTTCAGCGGTAAAGTACTCCAGGTTGGTGCTAATGGTTCACAGACAATTTCACTTAAGATTAGTGCTATGACAGCTGGCAAGCTGGGTGTATCTGCTAAGGTTATTGCTGGTGCAATTTCAAAATCTAGTGCTACAGGTAAAGATATTACAAAGCTTATCTCAGTTGTAAACAAGGCTATTTCAAAAGTTTCATTACAGAGATCTGCACTTGGTGCTTTACAGAACAGGTTAGAGCATACAATAGCTAACGCTGATAACATGTCTGAGAACTTACAGTCAGCAGAGAGCAAGATCCGTGATGCTAACATGGCTGATGAAATGGTGGCATATTCATCATTCTCAATCTTACAGCAGGCAGGTCAGTCTATGCTCGCTCAGGCAAATCAGTCTACACAGGGTGTACTTTCATTACTTGGTTAATTATAAGTTTGTTAGTATCTTTGATGGGGTTGACCATAAGGTCAGCCTCATTTTTTTCTGAATTGGAAAATATTATAATAAATGGAGGTAAAATATGAGCGCACAAAAGGAATTAGTTAGTAAATCGGTTAAAGAAGTAGAAGAAGTGGTAGAACTTTTTTACCAGCAGAAATTACAGGAGGCTCTTGCTAAATTTGAACCTGTACTTGGTGAAATGATGACTGCGATAGATACAATTTTTACATACAGGGCAGAGCATGAAGGATTTGAACTTGATGATGCTAAGCTTACCAATACATTAAAAGAGGCAATGGCAGCACTCCAGGATGGTGATATGGTACTTCTTGCAGATATTTTACAATATGATTATATTGAATATATGCAGGAGATTTTGGATAACATGGAGTAAGGGCAGTATATTACCAGGGAAGGGGCTAAAAGAATGGGCTGTTTAGAAGAAAATATATCTGTAATAAAGAGAATCAGACCTAATTTACATGATAAACTTGAGGAAATATATGAGGCTGGTGAATACTCATACAGTAATATAGAAGAAACTGATGCAAGAGATGGCAATAAGGCACTTATAATAGAAAATGATAATAATAAATACAGACTTAACAGTATTTATAAGCCTTTAAGTGAAGCAGAGAAATGGGCAGAACAATATGAATTTCATAATCTTTGTACTTCGGTTATAATGTTTGGAATGGGAAATTGTATTTTTGTAAAAGAGATGTTAAAGAAACTTCAGCAGGATGCAGTAGTATACCTTTATGAGCCTGATATCTCTATTTTTTTATATGATTTAGATAATGTGGATATAACGGATGTTCTTAAAGATGAACGTGTTAATTTATTTGTTGATGAAATAAATAATAAAGAATTTAAGGAACTATTACAAGCAAATATAGACTGGAGCCTGCTTCCTACACAGATAATATGTAACCATCCTGTATATGATAAAATATATGATGAAAAATATCTTGATTTTATGAAGACTGTATATGACGCAAACAATCTTGCCAAAATTAACAGGGATACTGAAAAATATATGGCTGTTACTCTTGCAGATAATGCTATAAGGAATCTGGCATATATAAAAGAAAGCAACTATGTTACGGAGTTTATAGGAAAGATACCTAAGGAAACACCTGTTATAATTGTAGCAGCAGGTCCATCTCTTGATAAAAATATAGATGAATTAAAAAGAGCCGAAGGTAAGTCATTTATAATGGCAACTGATACAGCAGTTAAATATTTGCTGGCACATGATATTAATTTTGATGCAATTATTACACTTGATGCTTTGAAATCAATAACACACCTTCAGGATGAAAGATGCCATAATGTACCACTGTTCTGTGTACTTGAGGCAAGAAACAGTCTTATGGCTGTACACACTGGGCGTAAAATATGGTTCAGGGGTTCAGTTTATATGTATGATTTATATAGTAAATTTAAGCGTGTATTCCCACCATATAACAGTGGAGGTTCAGTTGCAACAGCGGCATTTTCCGTATGTGCTTCTTTAGGCCTTAAAAATATAGTATTTATAGGACAAGACCTTGCATATAGCGGAGGTGTAACACATGCAGGTGGTGTTGTAAGGAATATAGTAGGTGAGGAAAGTGGCAAACAGTATGTAGATGGTGTAGATGGGGAGAAAGTACTTACACGTTATGACTGGCTTATATATCTTGAGTGGTTTGAAAATTCTGTAAGGGATTTAAAGGGATTAAATGTAATAGATGCTACAGAAGGAGGTGCTCTTATACATGGTACTAAAGTAATGAAACTTTCTGAAGTAATTGATGAATACTGTAAAGAAGATTTTTCATTTAAAGCTCTGTTGGAAGAAATCCCATATACATTTACAGGAGAAGAATATGAACAGGTAAAACAAAAAATATTCCATCTGCGTAAGGAATTTACTAATATCAGGAAAAAAGCTGCCGAAGGTATAAAATCAGCAGAAGAAGTTATTAAAATTGTAAAAGCTGGAAAATATAATACTAAGAGTGAAGCAAAGAATTTAAAAAATATAAATAAAATTAATAACTTTCTGGCTAAACAGGATGCTTATAATATTTTAGATGTATATATAACAAATATGGTTGCAGATGATGTAACTTCAATTAATACTCTTACGGATGATGAAGATGAGAATATGAAGAAAACTATAGAAATTTCGGTTACTATATATAAAGCATTAATCCAGGCGGCAGATGCACTGGAACCTGTGCTTGAGGATACACTTGCCAAATTATGACAGATGGAGATGCTATGAAAAAATTATTAGAAGAGATAAGGGAAATAATACATTTTGTAACACAAGCAGTATATTATTATAGGAAGCAGAATTATGCTAAAGCCCATATGGCAGCAATGGCAGTTATTAATATTGGGGAGCAGTATTTTAATGATGCAGAAAATATTGGTTTTGATGAAAGTGCAAACCTGCTGCTTCCAATATGGAAAGAATTGCTTGAAGCTACAGAAAATGGTGATGAAATACAGCTTGCAGATATATACGAAAACCAGCTTATGCCAGCACTTTTTGAAATACAGTCATGTTTTATTGATGCACTGGACGATGTGCCAGTAAATTATTGGGATGAAAATTTAAAACTTCTGAAAGAAAAAGATATTGTACTTTATGAAAAACTTAATATAACAGAGGAAAGCAAGAAAAGGGAATATTTCTTAAATATAGCATGTACAGGGGATGCAGTCTTGTCTGTAAATACAAGCCAGTATGGAAATGTAATGCTTTCTTCTTTTATTAATCCATGGCAGGAAGCATTAATATATGCTGATGGCATGGCAGAAAAAACAGGAAACAGATGTATAATATTAGGTCTTGGAATGGGATATCATGCAAAATATATAGCATTATCATCATATTTTAAAGAAATAGTTATTCTTGAAAGTGACCTGGAACAGCTTAGGATATGTATGATGTATACAGATATGAGAAGCCTGCTTTCAGACCAGCATATAAAAATAGTATTTTGTGATAAAGTTAGTGATTATACTAGCTGGCTTAAAGATGGCAGTGGAAATTTTATCAGTGTATGGTATCCTTCGGTTAAGACTATTGAAAATAATGCACTCCGTGAGCTTCTTGAAAATTATTGTGTCAATATAAGTTCTGCGGACAACCTGGAAAATATCTTATTATATAATTTTGAAAGAAACCAGGAACTTGGTGATGAGCCTGTAGAAAATATAAAAGATAGGTTTAAAGGTAAAGACATAGTAATTGCAGGTGCTGGACCTTCGCTTGATGAAAATTTTGATTACTTGCGTAAAATTTCGTCTAAAAGTGATGTAAATGTTGTATGTGTAGGCAAGGCAGCAAGAAGGCTTATATCACAAAATATAAATCCTGGTTATATAGTAATGATTGATGGCAAAGAAGGGACTAGATGGCAGACAAGTGGTATAGAAGATTGTGGTGTTCCACTAATTTATCTCTCTACAGTAGCATATAATGTGGCATCAGAATATAATGGCAAAAGATATATAGCATACCAGGAGGGTATAGAACCTTCAAAAGAATATGCAGAAAAGAATAACCTTACAATTTACCAAAGTGGAGGTTCTGTTGCCACTTTTGCAATAGACCTGGCGGTACGTATGGAGTGTTCACGTGTAATATGTGTTGGGCTTGATATGGGATATATTGGCGATAATACACATGCAGAGGGAATAGGCAGGAAGATATCAGGTAAGAAGAGCCTGCGTAAAGTAGAATCATCAAGTGGCGGTGAGATTTATACAAGCAAAACGCTTGATATATACAGAAGATGGATTGAAAGAAGAATTGAAAATGTAGAAAATATAGAGTTTATAAATGCATCTGGCGGGGCTAAAATACATGGTATGCAGGAAAAAAGCCTGAAAGAGATTAATTCAGATTATTGTCACCAGAAAATATATTGTTATGTTGAAGATGTGAAAGATGAGATGGATAAGTTTATATCGGAACATAATGATGACAGCCTTGTAGAAATATTTTTATCTATTATAGACAGCTGTGAAGGACAACTTATATACTGCCTTTGTGATATAGCAAATAATTATATAAAATCAGATAAAAAGCTTTGGTTTGTAACAGATGTAAAAGGACTTTATGATGTTGTAGAAAAGTTTTATTCTTTTCTGTTTGAAAAGATTATATATATAGAACAAGGTAATAAAAAAGAATTTAAAGGTGGGATAAAAACTGCCAGTCTTATAAACTATTTTATAAGCATACAAAAAGATGAACAACAGGCTTCCCTTATGAAGAAACTATGGGAATTAAGAAATAGCGGAACACTTGAAGAGATTATCAGGGAGCTGGCTGTAATAGGTGATAACAGGATTGCAAATATAGAGAAAGAAGATAAATTCTGGTGCTGCTTTTGCCAGCTTATATTATATGTACTTGAAGAGGAATGTTCTGGTAAAGATTATTTTTATTATAAACTGGCGTTATATTCAATTATTATTATGATTAGTAATAGTTCCAGGTTTACTAAATTGTATTTAGAAGAAGTTTTATCAAATGATAAAACCAGTTTGGAAAACCTGTATTTTGTATATCATCAGTTTAAGCGTTTTTTCTTTACAGGACAAGCCATACACGACAATGAGAGCAAGAACATGCTGGATGAGTTATACAACAGATGTTATAATGGATTTTTGGAAAATGCTGGAACAGAGCTGGTAAAAATACCATTAGAAGAAAGGAACCATAATCTGGTAATAATAATGACAGTACAGTTCCTTAATGATATACATGCACCAACCAAATCAGTTATTGAGAGAATAAAAGCACTAAGAGCACTTGGCAAAAATGTTGTCTTAGTAAATACAGCTGAGTTTTGTCTGATGAATGGATATCTTCCAATATATAAGATGGATGTGGCGAATTTTTATAAAGAATATAATGAAATTAGTGAATTTAAAATAGAAAATGAAAATATACCATTCCTGCAGCTGCCAGATGATTTGCCAATACCATACAGGCTGCAGGCACTTACACAAATTATTACTAAATTAAAACCTTATTATATAATATCTGTAGGCACAGGAAGTATACTTGCAGATTTATGTGGGAATATGGTGCCTTGTGCATCTATGTCCGTTGTATTTTCATCTCTTCCACAGACCAAAAATAAAATGAAAATACTTGGCAGGGAACTTAGTGCAGAAGAGAAAGAAATTTATAAAGAAGAAGATATAATAGAAAGCAGGTTTACATTTGAATTAAAACCACAGACCAGGAAATTTTCACGTAAAGAACAAGGTATACCAGAAGATAAATTTGTACTTGTAGTAGTTGGGACAAGGCTTGATTATGATATTACAGATGAATTTATGGAGATGCTGCAGCAAGTTTGTGAAAATGGATGTTATGTTATATTTTCTGGTATTATGGACAATTATAATATGTTAATGGAAAGGTATCCTGTAGTTGCTGGTAATTCATTATTTGCAGGTTATTGTGAAGATATTCTGGCACTTATGGAGATATGTGATTTATATGTTAATCCTGACAGGTATGGTGGCGGATTTTCAGTTATAGAAGCATTTTCTAAAGGAAAACCAGGGGTATATTTAAAGAAGGGTGATGTATATACTGCTGGCGGGGAAGATTTTGCTGTTGGTACTTTTGATGATATGGCAGAACAAATTATAAAATATAAAGAAGACCTTGAATATTATAATAGTATGTCTGCTGTTGCAAAAGACAGGGCAAGGCTTATGACATCTTCAAAAGAGGCAATGGCAGATTTAGACAGGCAGATTTGCCAGAGAATAGAAGAAAAATACTGGTAAAGTATATGTATAGTATGGGTGGGAATTTCCAAAATGGAGGTAAATATTTTGAGTGAGGTAAGCAGGTTATCTTATAACCAGGTTATATATTGTTATGTTGAAGAACAAAATGCTTCGTTAGATGAATTTATATCTAAATATGATGAAAGCAGTATTATACATATTGTCACATCTGTTGTTGAAAGCTGTGAAGGCCAGCTTTTATATTGTCTTTGTGATATATTAACTAATTATATAGAAGCAAGTAAAGAACAGGATAGTGGTTTCTGGTTTGTAACAGATGTAAAAGGATTGTATAATATTGTAGAAAAGTTGTTTTCTAGTTTATTTGAAGAGATTATATATGTTGGCAAGGGTAATAGTGCAGAATTTGATAATGGACTTGAAACAGACCAGTTAGCCAGCTATTTTATAAATATACAGAGAAGTAAACTTAATGCTTCTTTTATGAGGAAATTATGGAATTTAAAAAGTAATGGAAGTATAGAGAATTTTATGGAATTCCTATATGAGCTAGGTGATTTTGGAATAGAGAAAGAACAAATTTTAACAAAGTTATGGTGTTGTTTCTGTGAAATTCTGGTATATGAAACTGAATGTAATAATTCTGCATATGCAGATTTTAATTATAAACTTGCTGTGTATTCAATACTTATGGTACTTGGCAAGAAAGCAAGTTATATAAATGCATATTTGAATGAGGTGTTAGAGAATAGCAAGACTAAAGCTGGGAGCATGTATTTTGTATGGAACCAGTTTAAGCGTATGTCACTTAAAAAACTTGCTGTATTTGATAATAAATCAAGCCAGTTATGTGATGAATTATATAACAGGTCTTATAATGGTTTTGAAAGTGAGTTAAAAGAGTATTTTGTAAAAATATTTTTAGAAGAAAGGGATAAAAACCTGGTGCTAATATCAACAATACAGTTTTTAGATGAAACACATGCTCCAACGAGAACTGTTATAGAAAGAGCAAAAGCATTAAAACATCTAGGTAAAACAGTTATTATAATAAATACAGCTGAACAGTATACTATGAAAAACTATTTACCAATATATAGCGCAGGTTTTGGCAGGGTACTTGAAAAATATAACAATGTAAACGAACTGAAAATTGGAAATGACAGGTTTCCATTTATACAAATGCCAGAACAATCTTCTATACAATACAGGATGGAGATTATGATAAAGCTTTTGCAAAAATACAAGCCTTATTATATATTATCAATTGGTACAGGAAGCATGTTAGCAGATTTGTGTGGGAATATAGTCCCATGTGCCTCAATGGCGCTTGCATTTTCAACCTTTCCTAAAACTATGAACAAAATGAAGATATTGGGAAGGAATTTATATAAGGAAGAAAAAAGCCTTTATATAGAGGATGATATAATAGAAAGCAGGTTTACATTTGAATTAAAACCACAGAAAGGGATCTTTTCACGTGAATACAAAGGGCTGCCAGAGGACAGGTTTATACTTGTGGTGGTTGGTATCCGTCTTGAATTTGAAATGACAGATGGTTTTATGGATATGCTTGAAGAAGTATGTAACAAAGGCTGTTATGTAGTATTTGCAGGAATAATGGATAATTATAATAAATTAATGGAAAGTTATCCAGTAGTATCTGCCAATTCATCATTTATAGGATATTGTAATGATATGCTTGCATTAATGGATATTTGTGATTTATATGTAAACCCTGAAAGGCTTGGAGGCGGCTTTTCTATTATAGAGGCGTTTGTAAAAGGAAAGCCTGGTGTATATTTAAAATCAGGAGATGTCTATACAGCAGGAGGGGAAAGTTTTGCAGTGGACAGTTTTAAGGAAATGGCAGAACAGATTTTGAAATATAAGGAAGATAAAGACTATTATAACAGTATGTCAGGACTTGCCAGGGAAAGGGCAAAGCTTATGACATCATCAGAAGAAGCCATAGCTGATATAGACAGGCAGATTTGTGAGAGAGTTGAAAGTAAATACTGGTAAGGATAAGCCGGAATAAAGGTTAGAAAGAAATATGGGCAAAAGATACTTTTGCAGACTGCCAGCATGTGTTATAGTGATTATAACATGAAAAAGGATAATATATGGAAGATACAAAAATACAGTGGCATCCTGGCTTTGTTGCGGCAATGGATATGGAGTTCAAAGAAGACAGGGAAAAGCTTGAACTTGAAAGTGAACATAACCTGAACAAGAAACCCTTGGAAATAGACCTGCTTGTAATTAAAAAAGAGAAGGATTCAGAAATACATAATGAAATAGGGAAAATATTCAGAGGGCATAATATAATGGAGTATAAATCACCAAAGGACCAGCTAGATATTGATACATTTTATAAAGTTTCAGGATATGCAAGCCTTTATAAATCATATGGGAAAACTGTTGATGGTATAAAAGCAGAAGATGTCACAATATCATTGTTAAGGGAAGCAAAACCAAGGGAGCTTTTTAATTATTTTAAGAAACATAATGTTGAAGTGGGAATGCCATATAATGGGATATACTATATACAAGGTTTATCCCCTTTCCCAGCCCAGGTAGTTGTCATAAAGGAACTTGGGCAGGAAGGGCATATGTGGATTAAAGCATTGACAGAGAAGATGAAAAAGGAAGAACTGGAAAAACTTATCAGGAAATCTGGGGAATTTAGTAACGAATATGACAGGAGGCTTGCGGAGTCAGTACTTGAAGTAACTTTAAATGCTAATATTGGCTTAATTGAAGAGTTAAGGGGTGATACTGAAATGGGCGAGATGATGTTGAAAATAATGCAGCCAGTAATACTTGAAATAGAAAAAAAGGCAGAAATAAGAGGCAAAAAAGCCGGAATGGAGGAAGGTAGAATAACTGGCATGGAAGAAGGAAAAATTCTTGGTGCAATAGAAGTTTTGCGTAATTTTAAAAGTAATGATGATGTAAAGAAAATAATAATGGAAAAATACCACATTACAGAGGGTGATTTGGAAAAGTATTTATGATTATAAATACTGCTGGGCAATAATACAAAACCTTATTATATATTATCAATTGGCACAGGAAGCATGTTAGCAGATTTGTGAGAGAGCCGGAAGTAAATACTGGTAAATATAATATAGTTCTACTGTTGTTCTACCTCTGAAATATGTAACTCTCTTGCTATCCGGTTGCTTTTTAGAGGACATAGAGCGAAAATATGTTTAGAAAAACAACAGGAGGAATAACAGATGTTCAATATTGATAAACAAAAATTTGGTACATTTATAGCAATGCTCCGTAAAGAAAAAGGTATTACCCAGAAAGAGCTGGCAGAACAACTTTTTATATCTGACAAGGCTGTAAGTAAATGGGAAACCGCTGCAAGTGTCCCTAAGATAGATTTGTTAATACCATTAGCAAATATATTGGGAGTTACAGTAACAGAGTTGTTGATGTGCCAGCGCATGGAACAAGATAACACACTGAGTACAACACAAGTTGAACAAGTAGTGAAAACTGCTATTTCATATTCAGAAAAACAGACACGTGCATATCATAACAAGGGTAAATGGGGACTTATATATATATTCTCTTTAATTATTGCCAGCCTTGAAGTATTGTTTTCCTATATGAAAGGGTGCATAACTATTGGACTGGTAGTATCTATGATTCTAGGTGCAAGTTTTGGAATATATTTTTGTTTCTTTATAAAGGAGAAATTACCAGCCTATTATGATGAAAACCATATTTGCGTATATACGGATGGATTATTTGAAATGAATTTACCTGGACTTTATTTCAATAATAGAAACTGGGGAAAGATATTAAAAGCAGGACGTATTTGGTCTGTAACAATAATGCTGGTATATCCGGTAACCAGTTATATAGGAAGTTTGTTTTTTACAGGAATCTGGCAGATGACAGCTGACCTGTTTATCGTTTTATTTCTTACTTTAGGAGGTTTATATATTCCAATTTATATTGTTGGTAAAAAATATAAATAAAGGTAATAGTAACTATTAAATAGCAAGAATATATAAGGTACACCGATTTCAAAAAACAAAAGCAGGAAACTATATTAAATAGTTTCCTGCTTTGTTGTATATAAATAACTGCCCTATTCAATTAATAGGTAAATTGGTGTAATCCTAAAAATAATCCTGGTAAAATTTATTATTTAAAACTATTGCCAGAAATAAACATATTAACTTTAATTTTTTACCATTTATAAACTTTTGTTTTTCTTTCAATAGGGTCAAGTTTGGCAATCTGTGGGTCATCATAATATGAATCATTCATTACATGTGTTGTAGAAATTTCTTCAAATACCGCCCCTGTCCTTGATGTAAATGCATGCTTTGTACCACGCAGTACTGTCTGGATATCTCCAGGTTTTAATTCTACAACTGTTCCATCTATTTCTACCTGGAGGTCACCATAGAGAAGCTGGAATGTTTCTTCTTTAATTTCATGCATATGGACTGGATGCTTCTGGCCTGGAAGCACAGCTATAAGTTTTTTACAGTATTCACGGTTTACAATGCTTATTATAATAGCACCGAACTGCCTGAAATGTTTCATTCCATAATGGTGTGACAATTCTGCTTCAAAGTTGTCTCCGAGATAGATTTTTGCTTCATACAACATACCTTTTACATCATGTATTACACTTCTTGCAAGATTAGCATTAGTAATAGGTCTTTTTTCATGCAGCTCTTCTTTGGCCTTGTATGCTTTGCTAGTTACTACACCTTCATAGAATTCACCACTTGTCATCTGGCGGTCATGGTTTGGCATTGCAAAGAACACATCTTCCTTTGTAAGTTCCTGTCCTTCTTCTACATCATGTTTAAGGTATACACCTCTCATAAGAGAATTTAATGAATCTATTTCTTCCTGGCTTATGTAACGTTCAGTTTCTTTTTTCATTTTGCACATTTCTTTTGCCTGGAGGACTGAGCTGACCCATTTGTCTGCTTGTCCAGGATTCATAGAATATGCATTTAGTTTAATAGTTTCTGTAGGAAGACCTACATGGCGTTCTAATATTTTAGCGCCTTTAGCAACTGCCATCATAGGAATAATATTATCATCTGGGTCTTCATGTCCTGAATATCCTATTACATTATCTGGATAACGGCGTTTTAATTTATCTATAAAATCGAGCTGTAATCTTTCGATTGGTGCTGGGTATTCTGCTATACAATGCATAAATGCAAATTCACATTTCTTATGTGTAAAATAGTTATATAGCTTGTCTATATCAGATATAGTTCTTCCTCCGACAGATATAATTATTGGTTTATGTGTATATGCAACTTTTTCAAGAAGTGGCCAGTCAAGGGAGCTGCAGCTGGCAACCTTAATTATGCTAAGTCCTTGGTCCATACACCAGTCTACACCATCTTCATCAAAAGGTGTACTTATAGGAATCATGCCTTCATTACGTATTTCTGCTACAAGTTCGCTGAACTGGTCATATGTAAGCCTTGTACTTTCAAATCTTGGAATATGGTTTACATCTTTACGTCCTCTATAGTCTGGATGGATAAAATTATCAAGATTACGGTACTGTAATTTTACTGCCGCTTTTATATTGTATTTTCTTGCAATCTTACTCATTTCATGGATTATATCTTTACCATGCTCAACATCTCCCTGATGGCTGTTTGCCATTTCAAATATAAATAAATCATCAAATATCCTGCTCATTACAAATCCTCCGTAATATCTTTTAAATGTCCCTATATTATATAGGATACTTTTTTATTAATATAAAATTATTATAATCCGGAAAAGGATATAAAAGGCTGGAGGTATTTTTATCTCCCAATAGTAATTATTGTGCCTTTTAATATTTTAACATATTTAATATAATTCTGCGATATATAAGTTATAGTTTGCCAGAAAATACCTGGAAGAATAAATTAAAGCTGGCTGTTATTTCCTTTTTCAATAAGGTATTGTTCAGCAGCCTTGAATTCTTCTTCAGTATCAATATCAAAGTTCTCATCCATATCATAGCCAGCAATTTTTTTACCAGACATAGAGTGTTCTTTTAAGATAATATCTGCCCTTACAACATCAATACATGCATTCTGGTAATAAATCTTTGGAAGCTGCTGGCGTGGCATATTATAACATTCTGGAATATCAGTCATAACAGGATGTAACATATTTGCTTCATCTTTAAACCACATTTTATACGCCACTTCTTTTGCTGGTGCTATACACCGCATAGAATCAACATCAGGGTGGTCTTTCATATACTGGACCATATTTTCAATATCACTTATCCTGCGTATAGGATAAGTAGGACGGAGCTGTACTACAAGTTCTGGAGAGTATCCTTCAGACTGTTTTAAGAATTCAAGCGCATGGACAAATACATCTATATCAAGGGCTGTGTCTGTTGCATATTGTGCTGGTCTTATAAATGGGGTTTCTGCGCCATATTTTCTTGCTATCTCTGCATATTCTTCACTGTCTGTACTTACAATTACTCTGTCTATACAAGCCGCCTGCTTTGCATGTCCAATAGAATATGCAATCATAGGTTTTCCATTTATTAATCTTATATTTTTGTTTTTTACACTCTTTGAACCGCTCCGTGCGGGTATAATTGCGAGTACATCACCCATATAATGCCCCTTTTCTTATAGAATTAATATAATGATATAACCTCTAAAGGATATCACAAAATCTGTTAAATATCAACAATTTTTAAATATCAACTTCAATTAGTCTTTTGGACATGATATAAAAAATCTGTTATAATAGACAAGGGAATAATCATTTTATTATATAAAAGCGGGGAACAGCATTATGGTACAGATTAGTAAAAAAGATAAGGAAAAAGTACTTGAAGCAATACATTCAGGTAAAATAGATACTGCGGAACTGGCTCTGCCAGCCCTTGCTGATTCTATTATGCTTGCCATGAAACAGCAGGGTTTTCTTGAACCGCTTAATGACGTATTTAAGGATAAACGCAGTGATAACATGCATATTCCTTCATATATACTTCTGACACTTGCCATTACTGCAAAACTTAAACAAAAAACAAGCCTTACAGATGTACCTTTTGCAACCATACAACTACAGATGCAGGGCTGCTTGCAGAACTTGGCTGGAATGCATGGGATTATGGGCGCAATGTAAATGAAGGGCTGTTTTCAGAAAGTGTAATGCGTAAACTTGTAAAAAAATACAACAGTGAAGAACTGGTTTCTTTTTATAACCATTAT
>Ga0137308_100669_pt1 | contig 49300 bp, 39 predicted proteins | sample Inofrocosms_June_FD_97181 | JGI IMG/M metagenome (GOLD analysis project Ga0137308, IMG submission 97181) | Mouse cecal microbial communities from Vienna, Austria - N-Acetylneuraminic and N-Acetylglucosamine D2O microcosms_June | ecosystem: Host-associated > Mammals > Digestive system > Large...
TGTTTTGGCTAAGATAGAAGAAAAAAGAAAGACAGAACTTAAGAAGAAAAGACTGCAGGAAGATACTTTGCCGGAGGATATTTATAAGGATTTGATTGATTGCGGCGAGTGTGGTGGAAAACTGAGAAGAATATGTGGATTAAATAAGAAATCCTATCAGGTATCCATAAGGTCATATTCTTATGGATGCCCGAACATACAGAGAATTGATGCGTTAAAATGCGACAGCCATTTTATATCATTCCATGCGGTTAACCAGATTGTAATGGAAACACTGCGAAAAGAGTTTCATCTGTCAGGAGTCCGTATGAAAACATTGGTAGATTATAACCGAAAACAGGCAGAACAAAAAGAAAAAAAAGCAGAAAAAAGAAAGGAGGATATTCAGGCGCATATTCGGGATTTGGATATTGCAATGAGTTCCATTTACATACAGTACAAAACAGGCAGAATAGACAAGGAAGCATTTCTGGACTTGAAAGTAAACAGGGAAACTGAAAAAAGCAATCTGATAAAGGAGTTATCAAAACAGGAAATCAATGTGCAGCATATCAGAAAAGAAGCAGAAGAAATGAATCAGTTTATCCGCTGTCTGTGGAAAGGGAAGGATCGTACAGAACTTGACAGTCAGGCAGTGCGCTGTCTGGTGAAAAAGATTACCGTCTATAAAGACAGACGTGTGGAGATAGTATTCAATTTCAGCAAAGAGCAGATAGAACGGTGCAGGAAGGAGGCGCGTGGCAGATGAAACGTAAAACGGTGATCGCAATTTATATGCGTTTATCCCAGGATGACGGCGATCCTAATGCAGAGAGCAACAGCATTGTGAATCAAAGACATCTGCTATATTCCTATGTAGAAAAGAATTTTGAGGACTATGAGCTTTTGGAATTTCAAGATGACGGATATACGGGTGCCAATTTTTCAAGGCCAGGCGTTTCAAAACTGTTAGAGAGAGTAAGAAATGGAGAAGTAGACTGTATTATCGTAAAAGATTTATCCAGATTTTCCAGAGATTATATTGAGATTGGCGCATATCTGGAACAGATATTCCCGTTTGCCGGGGTAAGGTTCATTGCAGTGAATGACAGGTATGACAGCAACCGGTTCAAGGGGGACGTGGCAGGGCTTGACACCTCCTTTAAGAATCTTATGAATGATCTGTATTGCAAGGATATATCTGTAAAAGTGAAATCAGCGCTGAAAATGAAAAAAGAAAATGGAATCTATGCAAATGGGAGCTGTACCTTTGGTTATCGCAAAGACCCAAAGGACAGGCATAAGTTATTAATTGACAAAGAGGAAGCCGATATTGTAAGAAGAATATTCCAAATGACTTTGGATGGTATATCGTCACATAAAATTGCACAGACATTCAACGCAGAAGGTGTAAAAACGCCGATAGAATATAAAATGGAACGGGGGATTGCGACCATGACGCCCAAGGGCAAAAGATTTGAGTGGAGTGGTTCTACCATCTGCCAGATGCTTCGCAACGCTGCTTATGCCGGTGATATCGTGTATGATAAATATGAGACACCAGAAGTCAGCGGAAAATCAAAATTGAAGCCACGGAGTGAATGGAAAGTCTTTCGGAACCACCATGAAGCAATCATTGACCGTGATACGTTTGAGTATATCCAGAAAAGCAGGGGAGTGAAAAAGGCTGTGAAGCACGAAAGACATCCGTTGATTGGAAAGATGGAATGTGGATATTGCCATAAGTCATTGAAAATTGAACACACGAAAAATCCATATTTTTTCTGTGGAAATAAATATGTGACACAGTATGAAGGATGTGTGGAGCGGATCAATGTGCAGTTTTTGGAGGAATATTTGTTATTTCATTTGCAGGAAGAAGCAGAGCGGCAGGCAGATCTGTACGCTGTCTGCATGGAAGTAAAGAATAGGATGGGGCAGGAACTGGAAGTATTGTATGAGAGAAAAAGGCGGGAAAATGAAAAGCTGAAAGATTTACAAACAGCGCAGACTTCTATATACGAACAATATGTATTCAAAGTAAAGAGCAGGGCTGATTATATAGAGGAAAAGAGAGAATTTGAAAAGCAGGAAGAGTATTGTAGGGGCATGTTAGATGTTTTAGAGAAGCGTATAGGAGAACTAAGAGAGATGCTTTCAGAATCAGAGACAGATGTGTATGAATATCTGCAGAACCATAGTTTTACGGAGCTTACCCAGGAAGTGGCGGATAGATTTGTGAAAAGGATTGTGGTTTATGATGAACGGAACTTAGAGGTAGAATGGAAGTTTTCAGAAGAATTGCCGGAGGAAGTCCGGGAGTACCAGCTTGCACATCTGCAACACCAGATAAGAGGCAAACTTGACAATACTGTAACACACACTGTGTGAAATCGAGAGTTTTTTACGAAAATGCGTCAGTTTGGATAAAAAAGTTAAAAAAACTCGTTTGCACACTCTTGACATGAAAGGGGATTGTGGATGGGAATGATCCGTATTTGTATGGGGAGAAGGTGAAGGCGTATCTGATACGGGGCGCAAGGCGCCTGCCTCTTTTGCGGGAGTATCCGAATCCACAGATTGGTCACGGGGTGCTTTGTTTGCGGGATAGCTTGCCACAATGATATTTAGAATAAAAATAGTGAAGAGAACTATTGGTATGTGAGATAAAAATTCAAAGTCCGCATGGAAAAGCTGATCCAAATGGGCAGAATGATGGAAATGGAACAGGTACAATTATGTGGTATAAAGGCGGTGACGAAATGCTGCGTTCCTATTATGAGCAGGATGGCATGTTACTTGAGGCCGGCAAGAAATACGAAGACAGGGATCTGGAAACGATTTGTTTTTTTGCGTCACTGACAGATGCGCCAGCATATGTGATTCAGGCTGTTTCAGAGGTATATGATGCTGATTTCCGGGAATTATGGGAACGGGTTAAGGATGCGGAAAAAAGAAAGAGGATTTTGCATCAACTGGAAATCCCGCAGGAAACAATATCTGTTTCTACTATGGATTTTTTTGGAATAACACCCGATGATATGATTTTATTTTGGGATAATAATGAGAATGTTTCGTTTTCGCAGGAATTAAAGACATGGTTTGATGATTTGAAAAGCCGTTTTGACATGCTTATGGAATCCGGGTATGTCGTAGAAAACCCTCTGTATTGGATTCTGGAGCTGATGGAGTATGCAGATGAAAATTATTATCGGATATATACTTTTTCGGATTTTTTTAAGGAAACAATGGAACATTTAAATGACGAGCGTTTTTTGACATTATGGAAAATTTATGATGAAATGTTACATGATCCCGTGATGGAAGAAGCGGGAAACGTAGTCTTTGTGCTGGAAGGACCTGAATATGAACATGTGGGTCTGTATTATTTTGGTACACCGCCACGCCGCCGGTTAAAAACGAATTGGGATATGATAAACAAGGAAGAGAGAAATAATAAGGCAAGAGTGACTTTTCGGCGTTATATGGCATTGCTTGAAAATAGAAAATTACGTAAGGAAATATTTGGATTTTAGCGAATGATAAACTGATCAGGGCATGTCAGGAGAAACTGGGGTATTGGAAAGAGAATCAGGAAAAAGCCGGGTGAAGATAAGCGGGTGGAAATGGAATGGAATTTTAAGGAGAACGACATACGAAAATCATGAAAGTGTATCTGGACACTTCGGTAATCAGCTATCTTGACCAGAAAGATGCGTCGGAAAGAATGAAAGAAACGTAGGATATGTGGGGATTTTCAAAAAGGCAGGTATGAGATGTATATTTCGGATATTGTAGTTTACGAGACTAACAAGTGCAGAATGGAAAACGTGAAATTTTATTGGATTATCTGGACCAGATAGAATATAATTGAAACTGATGAGAATACCGTAAGCCTTGCAGAAAAATTTATTAATTCTGGGGTATTGAAAAGAAAAAGCTATGATGACGGCAGGCATATAGCAGCGGCGGTTCTTGCGGGATGCGATATGATTATATCGTGGAATTTTAAGTATATCGTAAATGTAAAAACAATTCAGGGAGTAAAAGCTGTTACGACATATGAGGGCTATAAGGACCTGATGATTTATCCACCGTCAGTTTTATGAAGAGAGGAGGAGTGACTATGGCTGCTGCAGTTAAGGAGCCTGAGATCAATGAACGGTTTGACCTGGAAAATATTAGGAAATTAAGGGAATACAATGCGGCGAGGTATGAGGGAATGACGCCGGCAGAGATTGTGGCAGATACCAGGGCAGGGGCAGCGGAACTGCTTGAGATAATGAGAAAGCGGAAACTTGCGAAGATTTATAAACCAGAGAGCAAGGGACAGCACTGAATATATATATATAGAAAAGACATTTGCTAATAGAAGTGAATGTCTTTTTTATGTGGAAAGAGGAGTTTTTTTATTGTGAATGCTGAGGATGTCTGTTGTGATGACAGGGATAAAATTATTATTTCTATTACTGTCTGGTTATGATAAAATATGGATTGTAAAGAATGGAAAATAGAAGTCAGTGCTATACATAAAATATACTGAAATATAATAAACTTGAGTCAGGAGGAAATATGGGAAAGAAACGAAATACCTTAGAAAGACATTTGAACAAAATGAGTATGGAAGATGTTAATATCAAATGTTTAGAAAGTGTTTATGACTTACAGAAACGTAAATTAAATAGATATCTTGCTTCGGTTGGAACTACATTTCCTACATATAGTACGCATGATACATTTCATTCAATGAGTATTATATCCGCGATTGAAGCTGTACTTGGAAAGAAAAAAATTAAGATGCTTTCAGGCATGGATACATTTTTAATATTGATGTGTTCCTATATGCACGATATAGGTATGCTTTATACTGATGAGGAGGTTCGGAAAATTTGGAGCAGCGATATGTTTGCTGAGTTTTTAGAAGAGATTCAAGATAAAAGCGGCGAAGTAAGAAAAGCCGTCAATCTTGTAAGTGGAACCTTGACGGATGGTGGCGGAGATAGTTTCTGGCCATTGGATGTACGCCAAAGTGTGACAATAGTTTTAATGGAATACTTTCGATCCAGGCATGGAATACGTATTGAGCAGGTAACCAATAGTAATTATAATAGTATTGCAGAATTATTGCGGGTAGAGGATTCTTTTTTGCCAGATCGCATTATTAAGATGATAAATACCATATCTATGGCACATACCTGGAATTTTGAGAGTATTATAAACGAATTGCCTAAAGAAGATTCATTTAATGGAGAAGTGTTTTATCCCAGGCTGGCAGCATTTTTACTTCGTATAGGTGATTTATGTGATTTGGATAATAATAGATTTAATAAGGTTGCGATTGCTGCGTTTGGAACATTGAGTGATGAAAATTTATCTCATTATTTTAAACATAAGAGTATTGAAACTTTATATATTTCAAAGGAAAAAATAAAAGTGATTGCAAATGTAAATCTGGAAAATATTGGAATAGAATGTCGTCGTGATTGGATGGCAAAAGAAAATGAAAAAATATTTTTGAAAAGGGTAGATAAATTATTTCATCAAACTATAAGGGAACATATTAATTGGAAAAGCTGGATAGAGCAGGAGATAAGGAACGCCAGATTAAATGTAAAAAGTATTTTTCCAAATGGGTGGGAAGCGTCAATACCTGAAATAGAGTATGTTATAAAGATTGATGGAAAAGAAACTGTATCGTCTAATCAAAATTTAAAATTTACTTTTTCATCAGAAAAAGCGTTTAATTTGATAGAAAATATAAGTATTTATCATGATGAAAAATTTATATTTATACGTGAATTAGTGCAGAATGCAATAGATGCCTCAAAGATTCAAATATGGCGGGATATTTATGATGATTTGGGAGATAATGTCCGGGATTTGTCTCCATTTGAGCTGGCGTGGAAATATCCAGATTTATTAGATAAGTATAAAATTGATATAATGGTAAACTATGATCTAAAGAACCGTGAAGTAGAATTCCAGATAAAAGATTCAGGAATAGGTATAAGCATTAATGAATTAAAAGAAAATATATTAACAACAGGAAATAGCTGGAGAAAGAGAAAGAGGTACTCTAAAGAATTGCAACAAATGCCAGACTGGCTAAAGCCGACAGGAGCATTTGGAATAGGTCTTCATACAGTTTTTTCTGTTACAGATCAGATGAAAATTTTAACAAAGTCAAATAGTGAAACTTTTGCGAACGAAATTACTCTTTATTCTGGAAAATCAGGGGGATATGTGTTTTGCAAAAAAAATGAAAAAATGGTCAAACGTGGTTCAATATTTTCATTTTCTTTTTATTTAACAGAGCAACAAGAAAAAAGATATTTAGGAATTGATGATGGAACAGATTTCCTTTGTGATACAGAAAATGAACTGGAAAAAATAATGACGCATGAACTTAAACGGTGGTGTTATACACCAATTGTTCCTATTTGTGTTAATAACCAAGTAGTAGTGAGCGGACTGATAAAGTCAGGTGTATTTAAAGATTTAGCAAATAAAGAAATATGTAATCGCATTCTTAAAAATGAGAAGAAGATGGAAGGATATCTTTATGCATTTTCTTATGATTATCGTGGATTGGCAGTCTGGGACAGAAAGAATGAATCAGCAGCCTATATTATATTAAAATTTGGAGTAATAGGGGGTGGCTGTGTTGAGACAATTTTTAAAGGGATTCATTTAGCGGAGGATATTGAGTTTGATCCTCAGAGTCAGATATCAATAGCTTATGTAGATATTTTGGCAGGCAGCGGTGAAGAAATGATTGATGCGTCACGCAGTAAGCTGGTATATAAAGCGGAATCTAAAATTAAACAAATGTTGGAAGAACATTTAGAATTTGCTAAAAAAGTTTACTTTTTGCTTATGGATGAGTTAGTGAGGGATGAGCAGCGGAAAGAATTTATGGAAGATATTGAGATGAATGCACATAATTTTTTGCAAAAAAAAATTTCTGGAGCGGATATTTGGAATTCTGCATGTGAATTGAAAAAGAAATATTTGAATGTCAACGATTTAACAAAGGTACGAAGCCTGGAATCCCGTATTACTGTTTATATGATTTGTCTGACCGTTATTGATATAATTTTGTTGAAGTCAGTACATAAATGGAATACAAATACCCATTCAGATTTATTTACAGTTCTTCAAACAGTTGATATGTCGGCGTGGACATTATTGGATCATGTAGTGTGCAGGTGGAAAGCAGACTGGAAAGGCAACGATAATTATTTTAATAGTGATTATTTTAATACGCAGATTCGGAGTATAGCAGAGATTTATATAAACTGGTGGGCAGTTCTAATTATAAATTTCTTTTTTGGGCAGAAACGTATGACCAATATGGAAGAACAGGATAGGTTAAAAAGGATTATTAAACAAATATATAATCAGAATATGCCATTTTTATCGATGTGGCGTTTAACCAGAGATTTATATATGAAAGTAGTGGATATGGTTTTAAGATTTTGTGGAAAGGCATATGTATATAATTCAGATTTTGTAATATCTACATTAGAGTCTGGTTCTTCATGTGCATTTAGAGATTGGAAATATAAAGCAGCCTATGCGGGAAATAATAGTATTTCATTAGAGTTTTCGAAACCTTGTGCTGCATTGTTGTTAGATATGCCAAATAAAAAAACTAAAATAACTCCATTCGAAAAAGTTATTTGGAAAAAGCAAATGTCAGGAACTATATTTGGGCTTTTAGGAAAGAACCAAGAGAAAAATATTATTAGTTTAATAGAATCGGAAACAGTTACCTTTAATTTGCCTCAAGATTATTTTCTATATAGCTGCTGTATGCCGTTTCTTGGATCGTTGTCCATAGTAAATGCAAAAGTGCGTAATAATAAATGGAAGATTACCTTTGCTTTTCCAGGATATGAAAAGGTAGGAATCGCTGCAGACTCAGATACAATAACTTTTGCATTTGCTGATTTTTGGAAGAACATAGATGCTGCCGGATGCGGTGCAGATTATATAGATATTGATGGATTTGACAAGTATGAACAGCTTGTTTTGAAAAGAGAAAATATCCAATATGATAGTTGGTTAAATGTTAATTGGAAGAGAGATTATATTCCTGTATGGGATTATAGTTTGAACATTAAACAGATGGTTGGAAAATATTTTTCACATGATGACTTGGAAACATGCTTGAGTGAAATTATAAAAAGCAAACGTTTTGATATGGTGACCAATTATATTTATAGAAGGAAGAAAGCTTCAGGTGAAGATTATTTAGAGAGTATACGAGATCAGTATAAGGAATTTGCCAAAGATTTATTAAAAGTGTATTTTGATAAATTACCTAAAGGATAATAATTAATATTGAAGAAAAAGAGGCTTAAATGAGCATATAGCATGGGATTATGGAAGTGTAGCAGCATTTTTTTGGAGGGGAGTGGAAGCCATCAGTCGAAGCCAGTCGCTCTAAAATAGTGGATTTACCTTTAAAGGTACGAATGGCAATATATGCAATTTTAAATAAGTATGATTTATTAGATTCTGAGCAAGGACGATACATATATAAAATGGGAGTTATATTCTGCAAAGCAGCCAGTGAACAAAGCCGGAAATACATCTGTCATGCTGAAAATTGTTATCGTAGAGGAATTACTGCAGATCATCCGTTTATAATAGGGCTGTTGCAAAATGCGATTCATCTGAGGCAAAATTTTCAATGGCAATTTCAGCAGATTATAGAATGTTTTTGTAAAAAAGATGCAAAAGATATCGTACAAATGTATAATGTTATACGGGAACAGATTTATTTATCATCAAATCGGCATGATATGGATGTAAAGTCATTGCCACAGCTTGCTTTAGCTGACTTTTGGACAGGTAAGAAAGAATGTCCGTTCTGACAGATGATGAATAAATACTAATGAAAAACAGGGTAAATAGCATTTAAAACTGTATATAAATATGATTACTGAATTATGAATATATGTTACAATGAAATAAAAAAGAAACTTCATAAAGGAGGCATTTATGGCAGAGAGGCTGACAAGAAAGCAGATGGCTGATAAATATCCAAATCAGTGGCTGGGTATACGAAACATAGTATATAACGGCAGGGAAATAGAAACAGCAGAGGTCATATACACACAAAGAACTGCATCTGAGCTGGGGCTATTGTCACTAAAGGGGGAAGATGTGCAGCCGTTATTTACAACGCCGGATATGGTTTTTCAGCTTGGCGCAGCGGGAGGAATGAATCGTGGAACAGAGGTTTGACCTGGAAGTATCTGCTGACAGGCCGATATTAAGGCTGGATTATATATTTCCGGGGTGTACGGCTTTAATTGATACAGGTGCCCTGTTTCCTGTGTGGACAAAAAGCAGAGAACTGTTAGAAGCGTTGGGAGCAAAAGTGTGTAAAAGAAATGTTTTGTTCAGTGGTTTTGGCGGGAATGTTTATGGAGATATTTATACGCTCACGCTGCAGCTCGGCAGTCTGATTTACCCGGAAATGCATATAATGTCCTGTGAAAACAATGATATACCGGGATATTTTATCTTTAGTGCAACGATGTTTAAAAACACTGTTTATACTATAAATGATATAGAAAAGAAATTTATCATTGTGACACAGGATCATCAGATATGCCGAAATATTATAATCAATGGTGAAGATGGTATCATGCATGTATTGTGTGAGACAGTTTCAAGTGAATAGATGATTGATTTGCTTGCAGGGCGTATACTGAAAGCTGGGAAACGGAAGAAATAGTAAATTTAAGAGCAGTCAAGACTTAGTACATAGGAATAACGAAAAAAGGTATTTGGTTTGAGGCAAATACCTTTTTGATTGTGACATTAATTTATCACCAATTTTTCGCCGATTTAGCATTAATTTACCTCAACCCCAACGAAGTTATGCGGCTTACAGCGATTTTCACCGAAAAAAACTTAAAATTTTTGTGACATTAACTTGACACAATCGGGTCACGGGGTGCTTTGTTTGCGGGATAGCTTGCCGGAGTAGAAATGATGGGTATTTTGGCATAATAAGCACTTTATTTTGTGGTACATTGTGTCGAATAAAGTGCTTATTATGAAGAAGAATGGGAAAGGGAGGATAATGCAAGAAGGCAGATGCTTTCGTTCTATACTGCGGAAAGAATAATTGAGCTATTATTGGATACTAAACTGATCAGGAAATGGATTCTTTCCAATATAGATTTACAGGGCGAATATGAACAGGGCGAAATAGAATTATTATTTATAACAGATATTGGGAGGTATTGGATTGTTCCAGTAGCGATTAAAAATTCGGGATTGATTACATCTGTGATGGTATTTGATGCTAATACAGGAGAACGCATTGTAGATACAAAAGTTATAGAAGAACTTAAGAGTAGAAAAAATAAGCATAGTGAATATGAATGGATTTTCGATAAGCAAAAAGATCATAAGGTGGCTAAAGAACTGCTAAATGAGTATAGAAGTGTTGTACCCATAATTACAGGAGACGCATGGAATGATTAAAGGCCGGCAAGACCAGAAGATTTTGTGGGTAGAAAGCAAAGTATTAAAGAAGTATTTAGCTTTTTTGAAGCTGTTATAGGTGGAAAAACGGATACTCGACTATTTGCAATTAAAGCACCATCTGGAATGGGGAAGAGTTCTCTGATTTCTAAAGTATCAGCAATAGCAAATAGAGCAAAAAAGAATAGAAAATATTTTATATATTCTGTTGATGTAAGAACAGCAATGTCACAGCGATATGCGGAATTTGCTTTACGAGCATGCCTTAATAGTGCGCAAAAAGAGAATTTTAGAAAATTAGATGATGATAGAAAAGATATAGAATTGAGTTCTATTGAGAAGATTTTCGAAGAGGGCTATATTTCAAAAATGCTGGATGATTTGAAAATAGAAGAAAAGTGTATTGTTCTGATTATAAAAATAACGGTAAAGTCTACCAATTAGGTTGTTTTTGTTGTATAATAAGCCTGACGTACAAGGCCACTCTCTTTCGTATAGTTTTGTGTGCAAACTTATTATACATGAGAAAGCGCCTTGTGCGTTATTTTTTTCAAAAAGTTGTAAAGTGGTGTTATTAAGATTAAAATCGGGGAAAATGGCAAGGTGGGCTGTTTCTCCAATTTAAAAGTCCAGCTAATAAAGTCACCGAAAAAAGGGCGCGCTTATCCCCTGGTGCAGAGGAGGAACTTGCCTGAACGTGGCAACTGTGATAGTATAGGAAAAGCAAAATAGAAAAAGCAGGAGAGAAAAACCATGACAAAACAGGAATTTCAGAATCTTTTCGAGCGGGGCGTCGTCCTTTTGGATGGTGCTGCGGGCACGAATTTACAGCAGGCGGGAATGCCAGGGAACGCCTGCCCGGAGCAGTGGATCTTGGAGCATCCAGACGTAATGCGCTCGCTACAGCGCAGCTATGTGGAGGCGGGGACGCAGATTTTGTATGCGCCGACGTTTACTGGAAACCGGATCAAGCTGGCGGAGTACGGGCTGGCGGATCAGCTTGCGGATATCAATACCAGGCTGGTTGCGCTTGCAAAGGAGGCGGCGCAGGGACAGGCGTTTGTGGCGGGTGACCTGACGATGACTGGCCAGCAGCTTTATCCGCTGGGCGAATTGCAGTTTGAGCAACTGGTGGATATTTATAAGGAGCAGGCGAAAGTGCTGTGCGATGCCGGAGCTGACTTGTTTGTTGTGGAGACGATGATGAGCCTGCAAGAGACAAGGGCAGCGGTTATTGCCATAAAGGAAATATGTGATCTTCCGGTGATGGCGAGCCTGACGTTTGAAGATGACGGCAGGACGCTGTTTGGGACAAACCCGGAGACGGCGGTTGTCGTATTGCAGAGCCTTGGAGTGGATGCGGTTGGATTAAACTGTTCGACTGGCCCAATGGAAATGGTTGAGATTGTCGGGCAGATGTATGCGTATGCCAATATTCCGATTCTTGCAAAGCCAAATGCAGGGCTGCCGGAGCTGGAAAACGGGCAGACTGTCTATAAGACCAGCCCGCAAGAGTTTGCCGAGGCGGGAAAGAAGCTGGTGGATGCCGGGGCGGCAGCTTTGGGCGGCTGCTGCGGAACGACGCCTGCGCATATCAAAGCACTTTCACAGGCGGTAAAAGACTGTGAGCGCCTACCTGTTTGCACACAGGCAAGGCGTGTGCTGGCTTCGGAGAGAAAACTGGTAGAGATTGCGGCAGGCGGCAGCTTCCAGGTTGTAGGAGAGCGGATCAATCCGACCGGAAAGAAGAAATTGCAGGAGGAGCTTCGTGCCGGCAGCCTGGAAATGGTTGGCGCTATGGCGCGCGAGCAGGAGGAAAACGGCGCTACCGTGCTTGACATCAATATGGGGATGAACGGGATCGACGAACGGCAGATGATGCTGGAAGCCATTTATGAAGTGACGACCGCGGTAGACTGCCCGTTGTGTATCGATTCGAGCTATATTGAAGTAATTGAAGCTGCGCTCAGAATCTATCCGGGGCGCGCGCTGATTAATTCCATTTCAATGGAAAAAGAAAAACTGGAGCGGCTTTTGCCGATCGCCAGAAAATACGGCGCAATGTTTATCCTGCTTCCGCTGTCGGATGCGGGGCTGCCGGAGACGATGGAAGAAAAGCATAAAATCGTGCATACGGTCTTAGAGCAAGCGCTCCGCCAGGGGTTTGTAAAAGAAGATATCATAGTGGACGGACTGGTGGCGACCGTTGGGGCAAATCCAAAGGCAGCGCTGGAGTGCTTGGAGACGATTGGCTATTGCAGCGGGGAGCTTGGGCTTGCAACGATCTGCGGGCTGTCTAATATATCGTTCGGGCTGCCGGAGCGTTCATTTGTCAATACTGCGTTTTTGACAATGGCGATCGAACGCGGGCTTACGATGGCGATTGCCAATCCGTCACAGGATCTTTTAATGAATACTGCCGCGGCTGCGGACATGCTGCTGCATAAGCCAGGCAGTGATCTTTCTTATATTAACAGGATGCAGGCGTATAAGCAAAAGCAGGAAAAACAGGAGCGGGAAAAACAGCGGCAGGCTGCCAAAGCACAAACAGCCGCAGATTTACCAGGCGCCGCGGAACACAAACCGACGGAAACAGGAAGTGAGGAACGGGCATTGATGCAGTCTTGCCCTGTTTACCGTGCCGTGTTGCAGGGTGAGAAAAAAAGGATTGTCACGTATGCAAAAGATGAACTAGAACGCGGTGCAAAACCGGAGCAGGTCATCGACCAGTATCTGATCCCGGCGATTAACGAAGTGGGCGAGCTGTTTAATGAGCAGAAATACTTTTTGCCGCAGTTAATTGCCAGTGCCAATGCGATGAAAGCGGCGATCGAATATTTAGAGCCGAAAATCGAACGCAGCGGCGATGAGAAAGCGGCGGCAACGATTGTAGCTGCCACGGTGGAAGGAGATATCCATGATATCGGGAAAAACCTTGTGGTGCTGATGCTGCGCAATTATGGCTATCATGTGATTGATCTTGGAAAAGATGTCACAGCGGAAGAAATCGTAACGACAGCGATCAGGGAGCAGGCGGCAGTGATTGGGCTGTCTGCGCTGATGACGACGACGATGATGCGGATGCAGGAGGTAGTTCAGCTTGCAAAAGAGAGAGGTTATGCAGGAAAGGTGATTATTGGAGGGGCTGCTATTACACCAGGGTTTGCGGAGGAGATTGGCGCGGATGGGTACTCGAAGGATGCGGCGGATTGTGTGAAGCTGGTGGAGAGGATTTTGGAGGTGTGAGAAAATATAGTGGGGGATTTCGGAAGGGACGCTAGAGGAAGGAGAGCGGGGCTGGCTTTTCCGAGTGCTATAGGTAAATGACAGCAAAAAGCAAGGCGTTTCCCTAAAGTTATACAATGCTGTCAGAAATACGTCGCACTCTATACAGCATTTTTTGTGACACATGGGGAAAACCAGCCGGGAGAGGGGGTTGGGCTGCCTTGGCGGCGGCTTTGGAAGAATGGTTAGAAGCCCTTTGCCTTCTGCGGAAATACCAGGGGCGCAGCCAAGCGGCACCTTTAGCTGCCGGCAGGCAGCGAACTAGGTGCCGCGACCGGACACAGCCACAGCGTATCAGCAGAAGGCATAGGGATTCTTAGCATTCTGGAACGGACGCCGCCAAGGCAGCCCAACCCTCTCTCCCAGCGTCCCCCATGTGCCACAAAAAAATGCGGCAGCTAAATAAGCGCCTTGCTTGTAACCGGATAAATTTACACAGGAAAGATGGGGGCTAGAATCGTAGTTGTAAGTAAGTGGCTGCATGGACTGACTGCAACGACGCGTGTGAAATTCAGAGGGTTACGAAAGGCACTTATTTAACTGCCGCACCAAAGGTTTTGGTATCGGTTCTGCCTTATCATAGCAAAAATGTCTCAGATTGAAAAGGGCTTTGGAATATACCGCATTTTTTTTGGCATCGTTTGCTTTTTTGTATCGAAAGAGCTGCCCGGGGATGGTGTACAGGGTAGCGGTACATCTCGTTTGGACAGCTCAAAAATTTGATTTTATATTAGTTTTTTTCCATTTCCAACTGCGTTTCCCACATTTTAATAATGTCCTCGCTGGCATCGGTATCGATCTCTGCGACAGCTCCGCATAGCTGGTCAAACAGCTCTTTTTCGCTGTCTGCGTAAGAATACTGCTTCATTGTGTCGATCGCTTCTTCCATCTGGTCCATATCCAGGTTTTCAAACGCAAACCGCAGCATACCGAAAAACTGATGCAAATCCTGCGGTGTAGCAAGCGGCTTTAACGTGCCGGTGTCTTCGGATTCTTTGAGAAAATATTGCTGTAAAACGGTTTCCAGTGCGCGGTACTGTGCTAACAGGCGCGGAGTTGTATAGTGAATTAAAATGGCGTCGCCTTCGTTTCCGGCAGCCTCCATACGGGCGGCAAGGTCGGAAAGCTCCATAGCGCCGATCTGCCTGGAAGCGCTTTTTAAGGCGTGGACTTCGATCGTATAATTTTTCCAGTCCTCCTGCTGCTCTAATTGCTCGATCAGGGCGGCTTTTTTGGATATGACAAGATAGTAGTCCTTTAATACTTCCCAAAACAGCTTTTCGCTGCCAAGCAGCTTTAATGCCGCCGTTGTATCCAGCTCATTGATCTGTACAGAAAGTGTTTTTTCTGTGGCAGCCGGGCTGTTTGGTGCGGCAGCCTGTATTTTATGCTGCGGCAGCCAGCGGCGCAGTGCCGAGAGGATCACTTTTAATTCGATTGGTTTTGGCACAAAATCGTTCATGCCTTCGCTTAAAAACAGCTTTTCGGCGCCGTCTACGGCATTGGCGGACAGCGCGATAATCGGTACAGTATTGTAGTTTGTGTAGAACCGGCGGATAATATGTGTCGCTTCCACACCGTCTACTTCCGGCATCATATGATCCATAAAAATAAGGTCGTATGCGTGGCGGGCGACTTTTTCAATGGCATCCTGGGCACTGCACGCCGTATCAATCTGCATTTGCAGCGGTTCCAGCAATCCGGCGGCAACGGTCAGGTTCACGGCATTGTCATCTACAATCAGTATCGTCGCTTCCGGTGCGGTAAAGTCGAATGGATTTTCGTTTTCCTTGGGCAGCTCCGTATACAGCTCCTGGTTAAAGATGCCTGCGATATTTAAAGCATACAACGGCTTTTTCATAACGATCAGGTGCGGGATGTCGGACTCTAGGATCGTTTGGTAGCTGACCATTAAAACGGCGGTAATCTCCTCGTGTGCGCGCACAAATTCTTCTACCTCATCGGTAAACATCACATGTTCGATAAAGAAATAGTTGACCTTATATTTTTGCAGCAGCGAAAGCGACTGCTCAGACTGGAGCGGCAAATAAGAGACGCCCAGCCGTTCCACATCTATTTGGAGCTGGCTGGAAGCGTAACGGTTGCTGACCAGCCCGGCTGCACTGATATTTTTCGGGTTTTTGACGGTGATGCTTTTATTGTTTTGTATAATCTTTTGCGGCAGAGAAAAAGAAAAGCAGCTTCCAGAGCCATATGTGCTCTGTACTTGGATGTCGCCGTGCATCTGTGTTAACAACTGTTTTGTAATGGCAAGCCCCAGCCCGGTTCCTTCGATTTTGTGTGTGGACAGTGTGTCTACACGCTGGAACGAATCGAATAATTTATCGATGTCCTCATTGCGGATACCGCTGCCGGTGTCCTCGACTGCCACATGCAGCATCATCGTATCATCTTCGGACGGAACATAGGAGATCTTAAGGCTGATCTTGCCGTGCCTTGTAAATTTGACTGCATTGTTGGTCAGGTTCAGGATAATCTGGTTAATACGGATATGGTCGCCCAGCAGCATTTCCGGCAGATCAGGAGTGATATCTACGATAAATTCGATATCCTTTGTTCCGATGCGGGTAGCGATGGCGTTGATAATATCGGCGACTAAGGACATCGGGGAATATTCGGTAACATGGATATCGATCGTGCCGGATTCGATTTTGGAAAAGTCCAAAATATCGTTGATAATTGTTAAAAGCGTCTGCCCGGCAGCCTTGATCTGGTTGATATATTCCTTTGCGGCAAGCGGGAGCGGCTCGCGCATTGCCATTTCCGACATGCCGATAATGGCATTCATCGGTGTACGGATCTCATGGCTCATATTTGCGAGAAAGTCCGACTTGGACTGGGTCGCATGTTCCAGTTCAATATTGGATTGCAGGATTTTGTAGCGGCTGCATCCGATGCTGGAGAGGATATTGGATAAAGCGTACAAAAATTCTGCCGCATCGTTGATCTGCTCCTCCGTGACGATCGGGATCTTGCGCAGCACTGCCAGGTATTCCTGCGGATCGATATTGATTTCATGGGCAAGTTGTATCGCCTTTTCCTCATCGGGTGCTTCAATCAGGATCTGTCCTCCCACAAACGTGCCAAGAATCTGGTCTTGGATCGTGATCGGAGCCGCAAAGTCGATAAGACCTGCATGACAGCGGTAAAATACGGCGGCATTGTTTTCCAGAGCCATAGCCGCACCCTGCCTGTCACACCGTTCACAGCGGGCGCGGCCGGCTGTCGTGGATTTGACAAGCTGGCAGAACTTGCTCGTATTGTAGTGCGCGGTTATCGGGGTGCCCTGTGGGTCGGAGATGCCGGCGGACATTTCAGTCATTTCACAAAATGCCTGTTCTATTGTTGTAAGCGTATCTGCGTCAATCAGGTCAATTAAGTTTAATTCATTTTGCATTTCCATAGTTTGCCTCTTTATTTTCCCAGGCAGCGAGAATGGATTCGCAGGAATCTACGTCTAATTCCCAGGCAGCGTTTTTGAGCTGCTTAAATAATTCCATCTGCCAGTCTTCATAGTGATATAGCGCCATGTCCTGGATCACTTTTTCCATCCGGTCCATATCCAGCTCATCGATTGCGCGGCGCAAATCATCAAAGAACTGGCTGCGCATTTTAGGTGACATCGGTTTGCCGGAATTGGAGGCAGTCTCTTCTTCCATAAAGTATGGCGCTAAAATATGGTCATAATGCATATATTGCTCCAGCATGGTGCCGGTATACTGGTGGATCAGGTGCGCATCCCCTGCGTTGCCGGCTTTTTCCATATCGGCGGCGAGTGCGGACAGCTCGGTTGCGCCGATCTGCCTGGAAGCGCTTTTTAAGGCATGGACTTCGATCGTATAATTTTTCCAGTCTTCAGCCTGTTCGAGCGTATGTATCCGGTCTGCCTTTTTGCGGATGACCTTATAGTAATCTTTTAAAACAGCCCACAAAAGGTCTTCACTGCCAAGCAGCTTGAGCGCGGCGTCTGTGTCCAGCCCTTCGATGGAAATAGAAGAGCTTTGCGGCTCTGGTTCCTGCTGTGCATGGAGGTCATATTCCTCACTGACCTTTTGGATCTTTTCTTTTGGCAGCCACCGTTTCAGCTTGGAGATCAGCATACGCAGCTCAAACGGCTTGCCTACGCAGTCATTTAAGCCTTCATTGAGGAACATCATCTCTGTCTCGGTAGAAGAATTTGCAGAAAAGGCAATAATCGGCACATTTGCATATTCTTCATGGAAACGACGGATAATATGCGTTGTCTCAATTCCATTTAAATCCGGCATCATATGGTCCATAAAAATCAGGTCATAATGCTTGGCGGAGATCATCGTGATCGCTTCTTTTCCGCTTTTTGCGGTATCGATCTGTAATTGCAGCGGCTTTAACAGCCCGTCTGCAACGGTCAGGTTGACGGCGTTGTCATCTACGATTAAGACCTGTGCTTCCGGCGCGATAAATTCATAATCTTCATCCATAACGTTGCTGTAGTACATATCCATGCTTTCGTGGTTGAAGATAATCGAAAGATTTAAGGAATAAATCGGTTTTTTCAAAACCAGCAGGTTCGGCAGCATATCGGTAAAGCTTGGCGAATCAAAAAAGTCCAAAATAAGCACCACGGTAATCTCAGGATGCTCTTTTGCAAACTGTTTTACGGTATCTGAAAAAAGCTCTTTTTCCACAAACAAAAAGTTTACTTTAAACAGTTTCAAGTCATCCAAATCTTCTTCGCTGTCCAGCGGGTGGTAAGTGATGCGCAGCCGCTTGATGTCTTTTTTTAGCTGCGCGTGTACGACATTGTCTGCGATCATGCCTGCCACGGCAGTCGGCGGATCTTTGATCGTAATGCATGAGCGGGAGCTTGTAATGCGCTGCGGCAGCTTGAAGGAAAAGCGGGAGCCTTTGCCGTATTCGCTCTCTACCTGGATCGAGCCCATCATCAGATGTAAGAGCTGCTGGCTGATCGCAAGCCCAAGCCCCGTGCCTTCCAGGTTGCGGTTGCGCTTGCTGTCAAGCTGCTGGAAGGATTGGAACAGCTTTTCCAAATCGGCTTTTTTGATGCCGATCCCGGTATCCTGTATCGTTGTTTCGAGAATAATTTCGTCTTCATTCCTTGCAAATGGTTCGCATTTAATTGTAATATAGCCGTCTCTTGTAAACTTGACCGCGTTATTCGTCAGATTGACAAGGATCTGCTTGATCCGCAGGCTGTCGCCTAACAGCTCATACGGGATATCCGGCGAGATATCCAGGATAAGCTGTACGTTTTTTTTGCCGATATGCGACATCACGATATTGGCGACATCGTTAATCATTGACATAGGCTCATATTCGCCCATTGTGATTTCCATTTTGCCGGATTCTATTTTGGAAAAATCCAGGATGTCGTTAATAATCATCAGCAGGTTTTTGCCGGAGCTTTTGATCTGATTGACATAATCATGCGCGGCGAGCGGCAGCTCTTCACGTAGCGCCATTTCAGCCATGCCGATAATGGCATTCATCGGCGTGCGGATTTCGTGGCTCATATTTGCCAGGAAATCGGATTTTAAATGCGTAATGCGTTTGATCTTGGCATTTTCCTGCAAAATCACATAGTTGTGGTAGGCAATGCTGGATAACGCATTTGTAATCGTATGCAAAAATAAAGAGGCACGCTTTAGATCTTCCCGCGGAAAAAAGGGAAGACGGTGGTATGCTTCTAAATATTCTTCCTGGTCGATGCCAAGTTCATTTGCAAGGTGCCTGATTTTATCATCGTCATGAGGCCCGTCTAAAAACTGTCCGCCAAACAGGCATCCGACCAGCCTGTTTTCGATTAGAATCGGTGCGGCGAAGTTGCGCAGCCCGGTATGGCAGTGGTAGGTAATTGCCTGTCCCTTGTGGGATGCGTGGAGCGCGCTGTTAATATCGCATGTCCTGCAACGCTGGTATCCGATCTTGGAAGCACGCGTATATTGGGAACAAAAGTCGGTATGGCAGGATGCCCCTGTGACGTAATTTCCGTCGGTGTCGGTTATGTATGCGGCAATGCCGGTCATTTTTGAAAATGAGTTTTGCATTTCCTGCAAGATGGAAATATCAATTAAGTCAGTTAAATGTAATGCCTCTTCCATAAATCACCTTCCTTTGGACGCTGCTTATCCGATTGTGTTTTCAATGGCTTCTACTAATTTGTCATGGTCGATTGGCTTTAACAAGTATCCCTGCGGCTTGAGCGCAAGCACCTGCTGGATCTTTTTGCGGTCGTTAATGCCGGTCAAAAAGATCACAGGGATCTGGTTGGTTACCGGATTGGCGCGCAGTTTTTCCAATACCTCAGGGCCGTTTTCGCCAGGCATCTCGTAGTCTAAGAGGATCAGGTTCGTCATTTTCGATTCCAAAAATTTCAGCGCAACTTTGCCGTTGATCGCGGTGGCGATGTCATAGGAATCGTCCAGGTAGCGCTTGATCAGCTTTAACATACGGAAATCATCGTCTACGACAAGGATATGTTTGCGTTCGTTCGCCGGCATTACACTGAACAGAGAATCTATATTATCAAGAATTGTCTGTGTCTGCGCATCTGCCGGAGGAGTAACAGGGATATCTGAAGCAGGCATAGGCTCGTTTTCCTTGAGTTTGAAATTGCGTTTCATATAATCGGTGATCTTGTCGGCAATTTGCAGGGCTGTGATCGGTTTGATCAAATCCACATCTGAGAAGTCCGCGGACATTTTGCGCAGCTCATCGCAGTCATCCTGGGTCGCGACAACAAAAAACGGAGTCTTGCGCTCTAATTTTGTGTGCTTGATTGTAATAAGCTGTGACATCGTATCACGTGTTTCATTATTCATGCAGTAAACGAGGACATGTGGCTGAAAATATTTTAGGTGGCAGACAATATCGTCAAAACGGCTGGAAGTGCTTTGACATTCTAAAATATTGTTTGCATGGAGGAACATATCTTCGATTGTTGCCTTGTTATTGCCTACTAATAATACTTTGTATCTCATTGTAAACCTCCTGTAGATTGCTTTGGATTATTGTTATGGGGTTGCCCATAGATATGCTTCTATTATACCAGCATATTGAAAATTTGCAATGCATAGAATCGGGATTTGTGATTGATGATGGTGGACGGGGGTGAGTTCTTTGGTAAATTTTTACAGGGAGGGATGCCGGGAGAGGGGATGTGCCTCCCCTGGCGGCGTCCGTTCCAGAATGTTAAGAATCCCTAAGTATTCTGCTGGTACGCTGTGGCTGTGTCCGGTCGCGGCACCTAGTTCGCTGCCTGCTGGCAGCTAAAGGTGCCGCTTGGCTGCGCCCCTGGCTGCTCCGCAGAATACTAAGGGCTTCTAAGCATTCTTCCAAAGCCGCCGCCAGGGGAGGCACATCCTCTCTCCCGGCTGTTCTTCGTAAATACTACTAAATAAACTCAATATGGTTTGGTTTGTTCGCTGTAGTACTAAAGCGTGTCTTAAGAGTACTTTTTGGCAGGTGTGTTTGGCAATTTGTGGGAAATTTGCGCCAAATGAAGGGCGCATAGCGTGCTATGTAACCTGAATATGGTGTAAATATCACGCAAAGTGGGGAAAACAGATGACGGGAATGGTATTTCAAACACGCTCTGGCATTGGCACGAACCAGATGGAACAAAGCAAACGATGCAGTGTTTATTTTTGTAACACATATGAAGAGCAGCCGGGAGAGGGAATGGGCATGTCCTGGCGGCGGCTTTGGAAGAATGGTTAGAATGCCTTGGTGTTCTGCGGGAAAACCAGGGGCGCAGCCAAGCGGCACCTTTAGCTGCAGCAGGCAGCGAACTAGGTGCCGCGACCGGACACAGCCATAGCGTCCCAGCAGAATACTTAGGGATTCTTAACATTCTGGAACTGACGCAGCCAGGACATGCCCATTCCCTCTCCCGGCGTCCCTTCCTGTTATAATAAAACAAAGGAAGATTTTTATACTATTCCCCACTCCAATATGCTATAATACCCTTTAATCAGTGTTGCAGAAAGGAGAGTTACAAATGCCTGAATGGATTACGAGCATAGACATAAATATCCTACTTTTTATACAAGAGTACATACGCACATCCTTTTTGACACCATTCGTTATATTTATCACAAGCCTTGGCAATGCGGGGATTTTCTGGATTGTCCTGTCCGTGCTTCTGCTGATTCCAAAGAAAACGAGAAAGATCGGCTGCCTTGGCATTTTGGGGCTGCTTGGCTCTTTGCTGGTGAACAACCTGCTTTTGAAAAATCTGGTGGCAAGAATCCGTCCGTATGATGCCTTTGCGTCACTGACGCCGCTCGTTGCAAAGCCGATCGATTATTCCTTTCCGTCGGGGCATACCGGAAGCTCTTTTGCCGCAGCGTGCGCGATGTACCGCAGCCTGCCGAAATGGGCGGGGATTTCGCTTTTATTGCTTGCGGTACTGATCGGGCTGTCCAGGCTGTATGTAGGCGTACATTATCCGAGTGATGTGCTTGCCGGGATGTTGACAGGGATTTTGTCAGGCTGCATGGCGCATCCGATATGGAAGAAGCTCCAAAAAAAGTAAGGATTTTTTGGCATATTGCCGAATATGTGTCATTTTTTTTGAGAAATTCCGTAAAAAATTTTGCGAAAAGCAAAAATAGCATTGCAACAAATAAAAAAATGTAGTAAAATAACGGTATGTTAAGGGCATTTTTTGGTGCCGTAATCATATCGAGATGGAAGGGAGAAAAAGATGACTGAATTTTCAGGAAAGTCAGTGTACAAGGGCATTACGATCGGCAAAGTATTCGTATTAAAGAATAAGGATTTTCAGATTAAGCGCACGAAGATCGAAGATGCGCAGGCAGAGATCGACAGGGTCAACGCAGCGTGTGAGCAGGCAAAAGGGCAGCTTAAGGTATTATACGACAAGGCAGTGAAAGAAGTAGGGGAAGCGAGCGCAGCCATTTTTGAAGTACACCAGATGATGTTAGAGGATGATGATTATCTGGATTCCATATATAATATGATACGTACAGAAATGGTAAATTCGGAATATGCGGTTGCAGTGACCGGGGACAACTTTGCAGAGATGTTTGCGAATATGGACGACGACTATATGAAGGCAAGGTCTGCGGATGTTAAGGATATTTCCGAGCGCCTTGTGCGCAACTTATCGGGAGAAGGCGACACAGACTTAAGCTCGATGGAGCCGTCTGTCATCGTGGCGGACGATTTAAGCCCAAGCGAGACGGTGCAGATGGATAAGGAAAAGATCCTTGGCTTTGTAACGGTACACGGCTCTACCAATTCGCATACGGCTATTTTGGCGCGTATGATGAATATTCCTGCATTAATCGGCGTTCCGATGAATCTGGAAGAAATACATACCGGCATGGAAGCGGTCGTAGACGGTTTTGAGAGTAAGGTGATCTTTGAGCCGGACGAAGAAGTGCGCAGCGCAGTGCAGGAAAGAATCCGCGAAGAGCAGGAAAAAGCGCATATGCTGCAAACATTAAAGGGCAAGGAAAATGTGACGCTTGACGGACAGAAAGTGAACATTTATGCAAATATTGGCAGTGTCGGCGATGTCGGCTATGTACTGGAAAATGATGCCGGCGGAATCGGGCTGTTCCGCAGCGAATTTTTATATCTTGGAAGATCGGACTTCCCGACAGAGGAAGAGCAGTTCCAGGCATACCGCCAGGTATTGCAGACAATGGCAGGCAAAAAGGTAATTATCCGTACGCTGGATCTTGGCGCGGATAAGCAGGTAGACTATTTTAACCTTGGCAACGAGGATAACCCTGCGCTTGGATACCGTGCGATCCGCATTTGCTTAAAGCAGACGGATATTTTTAAGACGCAGGTACGTGCGCTGCTTCGTGCGGCAGTATTTGGCAACCTGTCAATTATGTACCCGATGATTATTTCAACAGAAGAAGTGGAAAAAATCTATGAGATCGTAGAAGAAGTGCGCCAGGAGCTGGAGGCAAAAGGCATTCCTTACAAGATGCCGGAGCAGGGCATTATGATCGAGACGCCTGCGGCGGTTATGATCAGCGAAGAACTGGCACAGCTTGTAGACTTTTTCAGTATCGGGACAAACGACCTGACACAATATACGCTCGCGATCGACAGGCAGAACGCGAAGCTGGATGACTTTTACAATCCGCATCACAAAGCGGTGCTGCGCATGATTAAAATGGTTGTGGACAATGCGCATAAATATGGAAAATGGGCAGGCATCTGCGGCGAGCTTGGCGCAGACCTTGAGCTGACCGAAGAATTTATGAAGATGGGGCTGGATGAGCTTTCGGTAGCACCGTCTATGATCTTAAAGGTGCGCAAGGCAGTACGTGAAATGCGGGTATCGCAGTAAGCGCGTGGCTGAAACGCATGTCATTTGAAAACAAATGAAAATAAAATCTGCCGCAGCAGGGGTGCTTTCATGCTGCGGCAGATCTTTTTCTTTTTACAATCCCATTTTACCTAGTATCCCGTCCGCGCTTACACCAGGGTGCGTCAAATACAGCCGGCAGATCTGTTCGGCAAGCTCTCTGCTGATGCCGCAGCTTTGGGCGATTGCGTCCACAGGCTTTCCTTTATCCGTTTCTTTCATGACCCGCAGAACGGTCTGTTTGATGTCTTTTGCAGAAGGCGGCAGGGCGCGGGGTGCTTTTTCCGCTTTTGCCAACTCTATTTTTTCGATCTGGAACCTGCCGTTTTCCATAATTGTCAGCACCGCCATTGTGAGAGGGAGCAAAAAGCGCTTTCTGCCGCAGCTTCCGGGATTTAACCATGTCTGCCCGTTTTTTTGCAGGCATTCGTAGCTGTGAGAATGTCCGCAGAGGATTATGTCATAGCCGCAGATGTCCTGGCGGATCATTTTTCGGTTGTGGATCACAAAAATACGCACGCCGTATAGTTCTAACGACAGCGTTTCCGGAATATGGTCAAAAGCACTGTCCGTATCGGCATTGCCGCGGACAGCGTAAAAAGGGGCGATCGAAGACAGCTTGGATAAAATGTGCGGCGTGTCAAAGTCCCCGCAGTGTATCATTGCGTCGCACGTATGCAGGAGCTTTATGACAGACGGGCGAAGCAGGCTGTGCGTGTCTGAGAGGATGCCGATTTTGTGTGCCATAATGGTTGAAACCTCCTTTTAATGATCTTTTATATTATGTTCTCCAATACCCTCTCCGGTAAAACCAGATGGAAATCCCGGTGCCGATACACCACCCGACTGGCCAGGCGCACCAGATGCCTGTTGCGGAGTGCAAAAGCCCCGAAAGTAAAAAGGCGAGCACGACCCGAAGGATCAGGTCGGAAAACGTAGCGGCGATAAACTGTTTCATAGCCCCGGCGCCGCGCAGTACGCCGTCGGCAACCAGCTTTGCCGCGATGATAAAATAAAACGGTGCCAGGATCTGCAAATACTGGACGCCCGTGTGCAGCGCGCTGACAGAAGTAGTGTCCATAAATAACAGCAGCAGCCTGCTTCCAAACAGCAGGTACAATAGGCACAGCGGAATGCATAAGATCCATACAAGCCGGATGGCGGCGAAAAAACCTTCCTGGATGCGCGGGTATTTTTTGGCGCCGATATTTTGCGCTGTAAAATTGGAAATGCCGTTTCCGATCGTCGTAAAGGAAGTAATCACCAGGTTGTTCAGCTTTACGGCGGCGGAATACCCGGCGGCGGTGCTGACGCCGAAGCTGTTGATGCAGCCCTGGATCATCATATTTCCGACCGATATAAAAGACTGCTGCAAAATGCTTGGCACAGCGACGGCGCACAGCTTTTGGAAAAGGCTCCATGAAAAAAAGCTGACTCCTGCGCCCGTTTTTATGCCGGATAGCCGTTTAAAAATAAGCAGCACAGAGCAGATGCAGCTTATGCCCTGGCATAAAAAGGTCGCCCAGGCAACGCCTGCAACGCCCATCTGAAATGTTTGTACAAACAGCAGGTCGGTGAGGATATTTGCTGTCGAGGAAAAGGCGAGAAACAAAAACGGGGTTTTGGAATCGCCCAGAGCGGAAAAAATACCTGTTGCAATATTGTAAAAAAACAAAAACGGAAGCCCGTAAATGTAGATGTTTAAATATAAGGCGGAGTCTTTAAGTATTTCCTCCTGTGTCTTCATCAGGTGCAGCAGCGCTTCGTTTGCGGACAGCCCAAACGCCATCAGCAAGGCGCACAGAACGCCGCTTGCGGTCAGCGCAGTATAGACGGCGGTTTTCATATTTGCATAGTCCTTTGCCCCGAAAAACTGAGAGACGATTACCGAACAGCCCATATTGCAGCCAAATGCAAAGGCGATAAAAATCAGCGTAATATTGTAGCTGTTGCCGACAGCCGCCAATGCGTTTTCCCCGATCAGCTTGCCGGCGACCAGTGAATCTGCGATGTTGTATAGCTGCTGGAAGATAATGCTGCCAAACATGGGCAGGCAGAATGCCCACAGTACTTTCTGCGGGTTTCCGGTCGTAAGGTCTTTGTTCATGCTGCGTTCCTCCTTAGGTAGCGTTTACTTTTTGTATGCCTTGTATTATAATACAGGGCGAGAAATATTTAAAATACATAGATTGTATAGGAGATATATCAAATAGATATGAATATAAATTTTGAATACTATAAAATCTTTTATTATGCGGCAAAATACAAAAACATTACCCGCGCCGCTGCTGCCTTAGGAAGCAGCCAGCCGAATGTGACGCGGGTGCTAAAGCTTCTCGAGGCAGAGTTAAACTGCAAGCTGTTTGTGCGAAACGCAAGGGGAATTACGCTGACGGAGGAAGGCAGCCGGCTGTATGCACATGTAAAGGCGGCTGTGATGCAGCTTGAAAATGCGCAGGAGGAGCTGTGCGCGCGTGCTGCCGACGAGACGGGGACAGTGGAGATCGGAGCGACGGAAACGGCGCTGCATCTGTGCCTGCTGGAAACACTGCGCAGCTTTAAGGAAGCGTATCCCGGCGTCAGGATAAAAATACATAACGATACGACGCCAAAACTGTTAAAAAAACTTGCCGGCGGCAGCCTGGATTTTGCGGTGCTTTCGACGCCGTTTGACGGGCGCGGGCTCGTAAGCAAAGCATTGACTTCCTTTTGCGAGATCCTGGTCGGCGGCAGCCAGTATCAGGAGCTTGGAAAAAAGAAGTGGAAGCTTTTGGAACTGCGCCGCTATCCCTGGGTCGGGCTTTTGGAAGGCACAGCTACCTATGCGTTTTACAGAGCGTTCTTTTTGCAGCAGCAGGCAGAGATTGCGCTGGATATCGAAGCTGCCACATCGGATCTTTTAATTCCGCTGATCCAGAATAATTTTGGCATCGGCTTTGTGCCCCAAAAGCTGGCGCAGCCGTTTTTAGAGCAGCAGGCGCTGGTTGAGATTCCATTTAACGGCAGCCTGCCGCGGCGGGAAATCTGCCTGGTATCGGATCAGGGGCGTGGAAAGAGCATCGTATCAGCCAGGCTGCAAAAATATTTAATCGAAGAGATCACGTAATCTGCGTCTTTTCAACCCGGTGAAATCATGGTATACTATACAAAACTGGAATTGGCGGAGGAAAAAGGAGGAAACAATGGTCTATATTTGTAAATATGAATCACCGTTAGGGAGCCTGACCGCGGCAAGCAACGGCATGGCTTTGACAGGCTTGTGGTTTGACGGGCAGAAATATTTTGGCGCGACGTTGTCGGAAGAACGAGAAGAACGGGAGCTGCCTGTATTTGCCAAGACAAGGGACTGGCTGGATTTGTATTTTCATGGAGAAAATCCTGACTTTATGCCGCCGCTGTCCCTGGGCGGTTCTGATTTTAAAAAGGCGGTATGGCAGATCCTGCGGCAGATTCCCTATGGGCAGACGATGACTTACGGGCAGATCGCGGGACAGATGGCAAAGCAGATGGGCGTGGAAAAGATGTCGGCACAGGCAGTCGGCTCTGCGGTCGCACGCAATCCGGTCTCGATTCTGGTGCCGTGCCACAGAGTCGTCGGCTCGAACGGGAGCCTTACAGGATATGCCGGCGGAGTGGAGAAAAAGGAGGCGCTGTTAGCGCTTGAGAAGGGAGCAGATCAAAATGGCTTTTGCACATTTACATGTCCATACCGAATACAGCCTGCTGGACGGTTCAAATAAAATACAAGAGTATGTGGCACGCGTCAAGGAGCTTGGAATGACTGCCGCTGCGATTACCGATCACGGGGCGATGTACGGGGTGATCGAGTTTTATAAGGCGGCGAAGGAGGCGGGCATCAACCCGCTGCTTGGCTGTGAGGTGTATGTGGCGCCAAATTCCCGGTTTGACCGTGAGCGGGTCAGCGGGGAAGACCGCTATTATCATCTGGTGCTGCTTGCCGAGGACAATGAAGGCTACGGGAACCTGATGAAAATTGTATCCAAAGGGTTTGTGGACGGCTTTTATTACCGTCCGCGTGTGGATATGGAGGTGCTTGAGAAGTTTCATAAAGGAATCATTGCGACGAGCGCGTGTATTGCGGGAGAAGTGCAGCGCGAGCTGTTAAGGGGAGACTATGCGAAAGCAAAGGAGACGGCTCTAAAATACGAGGCGTGCTTTGGAAAAGGCAATTTTTTCCTGGAATTGCAGGATCACGGGCTGCCGCAGCAAAAAATGGTAAATCCGCAGCTACTGCGGCTGAGTGAGGAGACGGGCATTGCGCTCGTAGCGACAAACGACGTGCACTATACATACAAGGAGGATGTGGAAGCGCACGATATCCTCTTGTGCATCCAGACCGGGAAAAAGCTGCTCGATGAAGACCGTATGCGCTATGAAGGCGGGCAGTATTATGTAAAGTCCGAAGAGGAGATGCGCGCGCTGTTTCCGTATGCGGCGCAGGCATTGGAAAATACGCAAAAGATCGCTGACCGCTGCCATGTGGAGATCGAATTTGGCAATACGAAGGTGCCAAAATACGATGTGCCGGACGGCTACAGTGCATGGGAATATTTGAACAAGCTATGCTTCGAAGGGCTCAGCGAGCGGTATCCGGGACGCGAGGAGGAGCTAAAGCCGCGCTTGCGGTATGAGCTGGATGTGATACGGACAATGGGGTATGTGGATTATTTTCTGATTGTATGGGATTATATTTACTATGCAAAAGAGCACGGGATCAGCGTAGGGCCTGGGCGCGGCAGTGCGGCTGGCTCGCTTGTGGCGTATACAACGGGCATTACGAATATCGACCCGATCAAATACAACCTGATCTTTGAGCGGTTTTTAAATCCAGAGCGTGTGTCCATGCCCGATATCGATGTGGACTTCTGCTTTGAACGGCGCCAGGAAGTCATTGACTATGTTGTGGAAAAATACGGCAAGGAATGCGTGACCCAGATCGTTACGTTTGGTACGCTTGCGGCGCGCGGCGTGATCCGTGATGTCGGGCGCGTTATGGACATCCCGTATGCGTTTGTGGACTCGATTGCGAAAAATATCCCGTCCGAGCTTGGCATTACGATTGAAAAAGCGCTGCATATGAATCCTGACCTGCGCAAGATTTATGAAGAAGACGAGACTGTCAAAAAACTGATCGATATGTCAAAGCGCCTCGAAGGGCTGCCAAGGCATACGTCTACCCATGCGGCAGGCGTTGTGATCAGCCAGCTTCCGATGGATGAATATGTGCCGCTTTCCAGAGGCACCGACGGGATGATTACGACGCAGTTTACGATGACGACGCTTGAAGAGCTTGGACTGTTAAAAATGGATTTTCTGGGGCTTCGGACGCTGACGGTGATTGACAGCGCGGCAAGGCTGGCGGAAAAAAGCACCGGAAAGAGCATCGATATGGACCATATTGATTTTGACGACCCAAAAGTGCTGGATTCGCTCGGAACCGGGCGCACCGACGGGGTGTTCCAGCTTGAAAGCGCGGGCATGAAAAATTTTGTCAAGGAATTAAAGCCGCACAGCCTGGAAGATGTGATTGCCGGGATTGCCTTATACCGTCCGGGCCCGATGGATTTTATCCCGGCTTATGTGCGCGGGAAAAACATGCATGGCGAGATCCAGTACGACTGCCCGCAGCTTGAGCCGATTCTATCCCCGACGTATGGCTGCATCGTCTACCAGGAGCAGGTTATGCAGATCGTGCGCGACCTTGCCGGCTATACGTGGGGCCGCAGCGATATTGTACGCCGCGCGATGTCCAAGAAAAAAGGCAAGGTGATGGAGGAGGAGCGCAAAAACTTTGTCTACGGCAATCAGGAGCAGAACGTTGCGGGCTGTATTGCCAACGGCATCAGCGAGACGGTGGCAAACAAGATCTTTGACGAAATGATTGATTTTGCGAAATATGCGTTTAACAAATCCCACGCAGCCGCGTATGCACTGATTTCCTATCAGACCGCATATTTAAAATACTACTATCCGGTGGAGTTTATGGCGGCGCTTATGACGTCGGTTATGGCAAATATCAACAAGGTAAGCGAGTATATCCAGACGTGCCGGAATATGGGCATTGAAATCTTATCGCCGGACGTCAACGAAGGCGAAGGCGGGTTCAGCGTATCAGGCGGCAATATCCGCTATGGGCTGAGCGCGATTAAAAGCGTCGGGCACCCGGTCATTACGGCGCTGTTAAAAGAGCGTAAGGAGCACGGCGTGTTTAAAAACCTGGAGGATTTTGTTACGCGGCTTTCCGATAAGGAAGTAAACAAACGCGCGGTGGAAAATTTTATTAAAGCAGGGGCGCTGGATGCGCTTCCCGGCAACCGCCGCCAGAAAATGCTTGTGTTTCCGCAGATTATGGACAGCATTGCGCATGAAAAAAAGAACAGCATGAGCGGGCAGCTTACGTTATTTGATCTCGTTTCCGAAGAGGATAAAAAGGACTATGAGATTCAGATGCCAGACGTGGCGGAGTTTGAGAAGGAAATGCTGCTTGGATTTGAAAAAGAGGTGCTCGGCGTGTATATCAGCGGCCATCCGCTGGAAGAATATGAACAGAAGTGGAAGGCAAACATTACGGCAAAGACGACGGATTTTTTACTGGATGAAGAAACAGGGACAGCAAAGGTGCTGGACAACCAAAAGGCGACCGTAGGCGGGATGGTTGTGCAGCGTACGATAAAATATACGAAAAATAATAAGACGATGGCGTTTCTGACGCTCGAAGATTTGGTAGGGACTATCGAGATTATTGTATTTCCAAGAGACTATGAGAAATATAAAAAATATTTTGAGGATGAGGCAAGGATCTTTGTAGAAGGCAGGGTGACCATCGAGGAAGAAAAAAACGGCAAGCTGATTTTGGAGCGGGCGTATTCGTTTGACGAGACAAAAAAAGAGCTGTGGCTGCAATTTGCAGATCTGAAAAGCTATCAGGAACAGGAGCAGCGCATACTGGAGGAGCTGAAAAACTCTGACGGGCAGGACGATGTCATCGTCTATATCAGAGACCGCAGAATGATGAAACGGCTGGGCGCACGCTTTCGGGTGGCGGCGACGCTTGCGCTTACACAGTCGCTTTCGTCGGTATTTGGACAAAATAATGTAAAAGTTGTTGAAAAGAAGGTTGCAAACAGCGGCAAAAGATATTAAAATAGGATGAGATGGATAGTGGCGGGTGGTTTTGCGTATTTTTCCATACAGGATGAAGGCACAAAAATATTTAGGAGGATAGAAACAATGGCTAACGAGATTAATACGATTGGTGTACTGACAAGCGGCGGCGACGCTCCTGGCATGAACGCTGCAATTCGTGCGGTTGTCCGCGAGGCGATTGCAAACGGGAAAAGAGTCATGGGTATCAAAAGAGGATATGCAGGACTGTTGCAGGAAGAGATCTATGAGATGCATACGACCGATGTATCAGACATTATCCAGCGCGGCGGTACGATTTTGCAGACAGCGCGCTGCAAGGAATTTACGACAGCAGAAGGACAGCAAAAAGGCGCTGAGATTTGCAGGCAGCACGGGATCGACGGGATGATCGTAATCGGCGGAGACGGTTCGTTCCGTGGTGCGCAAAAGCTTGCATATTATGGAATTAATACGGTCGGTGTTCCTGGAACGATTGACCTTGATATTGCATGTACCGATTATACGATTGGTTTTGATACGGCTGTAAATACGGCGATGGATGCCATCGACAAGGTTCGCGACACATCGACTTCTCATGAGCGTTGTTCCATCATTGAAGTTATGGGGCGCGGTGCCGGATTTATCGCACTGTGGTGCGGCATTGCAAACGGGGCAGAAAACGTGCTGCTGCCGGAAAAATACGACTATGATGAGCAGGCTTTGGTAAACAGCATTATCGACAACCGAAAAAAAGGAAAAAAACATCATATTATTATTAATGCAGAAGGCATTGGACATTCAGTCAGCATGGCAAAACGAATCGAAGCGGCTACCGGTGTGGAAACAAGGGCTACGATCTTAGGCTATATGCAGCGCGGCGGCCGTCCGACAGCAAGAGACCGTATGATGGCGTCTTTGATGGGCGCTCATGCAGTTGATTTACTGTGCGCGGGCAAGAGCAATCGTGTCGTAGGAACGAGAGACGGAAAATTAATGGATATGGATATTGACGAAGCACTGCAAATGGGAAAATCAGTAGATGAATTTGAATATCTGATTAGCTGTAATTTATCCAAATAAAAAAGCGGCAGAAAACAGGCTGATGTGGATTATGCGTCAGCCTGTTTTGACGTACAGGGTATATTTTTGAGGAATAAGGATAAGCACATTACAATAAATATAAGGGGTACGATGATTACCAGTACAGCAAACAGACACGTAAAAAATGTGATACAGCTTACAAAAAAGGCAAAGCTAAGACAAGAGCAGCAGGTATTTTTGGCTGAAGGGCTGCGGATTTTTGAGGAAATGCCAAAAGACCGGCTCGAACAGGTATATGTATCCGAGTCTTTTTTGCAAAAGGCAGGGCATAGGGAACTGCTTTTAGATACTGCCTGTGAGACGGTATCGGATGAAGTGTTTCAGCGAATGGCAGATACACAGACGCCGCAGGGCATTCTGTGCGTCGTGCGCCAGCCGCAGTATACACTAAGCGATTTGATTGAAAATAAGCACATGCTGCCGCACCTGCTTATTTTGGAAGGTATTCGTGATCCGGGCAATCTGGGAACGATGTTTCGCACGGCAGAAGGCGCAGGCGCTACCGGGATTATACTGAGCGGCTGCGTGGATTTATTTGCACCCAAAACGGTGCGTTCCACAATGGGAAGCATTTGCAGGGTGCCGTTTTATATTACGAAAGATCTGGCGGAAACGCTGTTTGAGATAAAGAAGCAAGGGGTATGCGTATATGCAGCGCATTTAAAAGGAACGAAGTGCTATGATGCCTTTGACTACCGGGGCGCATCTGCGTTTTTAATCGGCAGTGAGGGAAACGGGCTGACGCAGGAGGCTGCTGCGATGGCGGACGTTTATCTGAAAATACCGATGGGCGGCAGCCTGGAGTCACTCAACGCCGCGATGGCGGCGGGGATTTTGATGTATGAGGCAAACAGGCAGAGAAGGAGACAGTAAGGAGCAGGATCATTGCGAATATGGTTTAAACAATGGAAAGACCGTCATATGCTGCGCGACTGCGTCGTCTGTGATGATGGAGAAGATACGAGGACACATAAAGTGTTCAGGGCGCTGGAACAGGCTTGCTATGAATTTGATTTGAGCGTACCGATCTGGCTAGATGCGAATATCGCTGAGTTTAAGTGCCATGCGAAAACACGGTTTGGCAGCGATAATTTTATGGATGCGATTGCGTTTGATTATTTGGAAATGCATGTGATAGAAGAATAGTGGAAAAAATTGTTAAATTGTTATAAATTTTTCAATAAATTCTTAACCTTTTTGATAAAATGTGATATAATGTTTATATATGTAAAAAAAGACATCCGTGAATCACAATAACTGCAAAAGTGAATGGAAGAGTATGATAAGCAAGTAGTGTTTCCTGCATACGAGGAGGTTTTTATATGGATACACCACAAAGGCTGAGCGAAGATGTCGAGAGCTGGGAGACGATGATGTTTCTGTACCACTCGGCAATCAAGGAAGTAGGGACGAAGCTTGAGATTTTGAACGATGAATTTCAGCATGTTCATCAGTACAATCCGATTGAGTACATCAAATCAAGAGTGAAGACCCCGGAAAGTATCTGCAAGAAACTAAAGCGTTATGGCAAAGAAGTATCGATTGAAAACATGGTCAGTTATGTAAACGACATCGCGGGAATCCGTATTGTATGTTCGTTTACATCCGATATTTACCGGGTGGCGGATATGATCGGCAGGCAGAATGACCTGACGGTCGTTTCGGTCAAGGATTATATCAGGCATCCGAAGGAAAGCGGTTATAAGAGCTACCATATGCTCGTCACCGTGCCTGTTTTTTTATCAGACCGTGTGGTAAATACACGTACAGAGATTCAGATCCGTACGATGGCGATGGATTTTTGGGCAAGCCTGGAGCATAAGATCTATTATAAATTTGAAGGAAATGCGCCGGAATACATCAGTAGGGATTTACGGGAATGCTCGGACATCGTGTCACAGTTGGATGCGAAGATGCTTTCCTTAAATAATGCAATTTTAGTAGCAAAAGAAAAACAGGCGAAGATTCATAGTGCATAAGTAGTTAAAAAAGGAGCTGCCAAGGCGGTTCCTTTTTTCATGTGCGGATATGATGGCGGATGTGCTGCTTTGGGTGAGATAAAAAAGAAAAGCCGCAAATCCTTGCTGCTGCAAAGACCTGCGACAATTCATAAAAGCGATAGACGGGGCTCGAACCCGCGGTCTCGACCTTGGCAAGGTCGCGCGTTACCAACTACGCCACTATCGCTTACATTTGAGGAACAAATAAAATGAATCCTAAGAGCGATAGACGGGGCTCGAACCCGCGGTCTCGACCTTGGCAAGGTCGCGCGTTACCAACTACGCCACTATCGCTTATGTTTGAGGAACAAGTAAAATGAATCCTAAGAGCGATAGACGGGGCTCGAACCCGCGGTCTCGACCTTGGCAAGGTCGCGCGTTACCAACTACGCCACTATCGCTTGCTGTGTTGTTGTTTCCTCGTGAACACAATAGCTACTATAACGGATAATGTGCAATCTGTCAATAGGATTTTACAAAAAAAGTTAATTTTTTTTCAAAAATATTTTTGCATATCCCCTATCAAACAAGCATATGATAAAATAAGCAGATAACGGAGAAGCATCCCATGAGTGCAAAGACAAGAATTGTTGTATTACATATGAGAGAGGTAATCTATACCGTAATATTTGCGCTGCTCGCGCTCCTTTTAATCCTGCTGCTCGTCTTTATGTTCCGTTCGGGGAAACAGGGCGCTGGCTCCCAGGAGACAATGAAATACGCATCCGGCGTCTATACTTCTTCCATTGTGCTGAATAATCATGCGATGGATCTTAAGGTAGTCGTAGACGAGAACCGGATCAATGCCATTTCCCTGGATAATCTGGATGAAACTGCGGCAACGATGTATCCGTTGATGCAGCCGGCATTAGACAAGATCAGCCAGCAGATCTATGAAAAGCAGACGACAGAAGGGATCACTTATGATGAAGCAAACCAGTATACATCGGTCGTATTGCTCAACGCGATCGAAGATGCGCTGAAAAGAGCCGAGGCTTCACAGGAAAGCCCGTGAATAAAAAAAGACCTTTCCAAGCTGATGCAACCTGGAAGGTCTTTTTTATTTGCATTGGCAGTACGCGGCTACTGGGCGCTCATATAGTCGCTGATTGCATCCAGTGAGACTTCGGTATAAGATACCGGGCGGCTTTCTTCTACACGTGCATAGACCGAAAAGCCGATCCATCCGACAATGGCGATAGCAGCGGCACATCCGGCAATACGATAGAAAATGCGCTGTTTTTTCTCCTTTGCTAATTGCTGCTTGCGGCTGTATTTTTCTTTTTTATATCTGTCTACTTTTTGCTGGCTCATGTTTTGATCTCCTGTTCTATAATAATATGATTTGTGATGAGGGGGGCTTGGAGGGGGACGCCAGAGGAAGGGGAGCGGGGGCTGGCTTCCTGAGCCTTTTCCAAAATGTAAGGAGCCCTAAGCATCCTGCTGGTACGTTGTGGCTGTGTCCGGTCGCGGCACCTAGTTCGCTGCCTGCTGGCAGCTAAAGGTGCCGCTTGGCTGCGCCCCTAGGTCTATTGCAGGATGCCAAGCGCTCCTAACATTTTTCCAACGGCTCAGGAAGCCAGCCCCCGCTCCCCTTCCTCCGGCTGTCTTTTCCAAGTGCTGAATAAGTGATAAGCTCTGTAAACGTATTTCCATAAAGATAAACGATACTATCAGGAATATACGCTGTACCTTGAGGCTTTTTTTCATGTGGCATGTGGAAAAGACAGCCGGGAGAGGGGGTTGGTGTGCTCTGGAGGCGGCTTTGGAAGAATGGTTAGAAGCCCTTGGTATCCTGCAAAATAACCAGGGGCGCAGCCAAGCGGCACCTTTAGCTTACGGCGGGCAGCCGGAAGCGAACTAGGTGGCGCGACCGGACACAGCCACAGCGTACCAGCAGGATACTTAGGGCTTCTTAACATTCTGGAACGGACGCCTCCAGAGCACACCAACCCCCTCTCCCAGCGTCCCCCCACACACCCACAAAAAAAGCCACAAACTCCCACCCACATCTTACGAAAAGCAATGTTCAAATACGCTTCAATATGTTACAATAAATCTGCGTCAAAGCACCATATCTTTTCGCATTCGATTATACACGATATTTTTCAGTTTGTGGAGTACAAAATATAATTTTTTTATGAAATTCCTGTGAAAATATTGCCAGATTGGTTTGGATCATTTATAGTAAAGTATCCGGGTATTTTTTAAAAAGAACATAGATTCGACTTGGGAAAAGTTTTTTAGAAAAAAGAGAAAAACAAAAAAGAGAGGGATAAAAAGATGAAAACAGGAATCATTTTTGATATGGACGGCACCCTTTGGGACAGCGCCAGCCAGGTTGCTGCCGCATGGAGTACGGTTACCGTTCCAAAGCTTGGCAAAGAAGTGACGAAAGAGGATATGTACCGTACGATGGGGATGCCGATGGATAAGCTGGCAAAAGCAATTTTCCCGGATCATGAGCTGTCCGTGCTGCTTCCGATTTTGGAAGAAAGCTATCAGGTGGAAAATGACTATCTGTCTAAGCATGGTGCGACATTGTATCCGCATCTGGTCGAAACGCTGCATACGCTGTCCGAAAAATATCCATTATACATTGTAAGCAACTGTCAGGAAGGCTATATCGAAGCGTTTCTGTCTTATTATAAGCTTGGCGGCTATTTTCAGGATTTTATTTGTTTTGGCGCCAATCAAAAGCAAAAGGGAGACAATATTGCACTGATTATAAAACGCAACGGATTAGACCATGCGGTCTATGTTGGAGACATCCAGGCGGATTATGAGGCGGCGCTTGCAGGCGGCGCGAAGTTTATCCATGCGGCATATGGATTCGGCACGGTAGACGCGCCGGTTCCAAAGCTTACCGACTTTTACAGGCTGCCGGAGCTGCTTGAGACAGTTCATTGCCAAACAGCAGAAAAAATGGTAAAATATAACGGACATACAGGAGAGAGAAGGGAATGAAACAGTTATGAAAAAAAAGAAGAGCAAACGATTACTGCTTGCGGCATTGACCGGCATGTTCGTGCTTGCGCCAGTGCAGCATGGGACTGTACGCCAGCCAGTGATGGCTGCGCAGGTGCCTGCTTCCCATGACAGCAAGCTGTCGGCATTTGACATTGCGCCAGGTGTATTAAGCCCTGCTTTTTCGCCGGATATTACCGAATATACCTCAACGGTCGGCGCGGATGTGACAAGCGTCAGTGTCCAGGCGGTACCGCGTGCATCCGGGGCGGTGATTGCTTCTGTAGAAGGCAGGGACGGACTGCATCCAGGCATTAATACGATTAAAGTGACCTGTTCTGCACAGGATAATACATTTACAGTCTATACGATTACATTAACTGTAGGCAGCGCGGACGCCGGGCAGCCGGATGCGGCAGACACCAATGCAGGCGGCACGGATGAAGCGGACGGTACAGGAGCGGGTGGCACGGAAGGCGCAGGTGACGGTACAGGAGCAGGTGGCGCGGAAGGTACAGGCAGTACAGGCACAGGCGGCACGGAAGGTGCAGGCAATACGGATGGAGCGGGAGACAGCACAGACGGTGCCAGCGGCGGAACGGGAGACGGCACAGATACGGAAGCAGGCGGCAGCACAGACGAGGGCAGTGCGTCTTCGTCAGATTCCGCGGGAAGCAGTAAAAAACGCAGCCTTGCAGCAAGGCTTTCCGCAGCGGTTAAGGCGGACGGCACGGTAAAATTAAGCGGTGCGGCGTACCGGCTTTCCAGTGCATTTACGTACGGCGCTTCGTCGCAGGATATTCCGGCGGCGTTTGGACAAGGCTCCCTGCAAATCGGAGATCAGTCCTACAATACGCTGCACTGCGCGTCAAACGGCATTCATCTCGTATATATGGAAAATACAGACGGCAAAGGAGCGACCGGGTTTTATTATTACGACGAGGCAAAAAACCGGGTAGAGCGTTTTAAGTATATGGGGAGCGGCGAGAAGTTTGTCGTATTTATCAGCAATGCCAGGCAGGAGCTTCCGGCTGGATTTGAGGAAAAGACGTTAAAGCTTCCGTCCGGCAAAAAAGCCGCGGCATATCAAAGCCCGTATGTAGGGGAATTAAAGGATTACTACCTTGTTTACGGCATTTACTCGGACGGCAGCGACGGCTGGTATCTGTATGACAAAAAACAGGATACGTATATGCGCTATTCGTCTGCGTTCGCGGCAGCACAGGGGCTGGACGAGGAAGACAGCGGCGAAGAGGAAGTTGCAAGGACGGTATCCCTGACAAAATACAATACACTGAATGAAAAATATACCGAATTAAAAGAAAACCGCGTTAAGGTAGTCAGCATCCTTGTTGTAGCCATTGTCCTGCTTATTATTATCTTTACGGCGCTGCTGCTGCGCAGCCGCGATGATGAAGATGACGGCGGGGAGGCAGACAACAGGGAACGCAGCCAAAAGAAAAAGACGCCGCGTGCCAGAAAGCAGACTGAGGCGATTTCAAAAAGCTCGCTTGCCGCAGGCAGGAACTTTGAAGGCGGCACAGGGAAAAAGGCGAAAAAAGTGACAAAGACGTTTACAAAAGAGCCGGCGCAGGAAGCACGAAAGGAGCCGCCTGCATTTCGGGATACGATCAGTTCGCCGGAAGAAATACGCGCACAGGTAAGCAGAGAACAGGTAAACAGAGAACAGGTAAGCAGAGAACAGGAAAGCCGGATGCAGGCAGGAGCCAGACAGGGCAGCCCTTATGCCTATGACCAGCGAATGGATGCGCCGCGTATGCGAGCGCAGGAGCCGGCTTCCGCAGTCACGCCGCGGCTTCCGCAGCCGGGTACGCCGCGAATGCCGCAGGCGGGCGCGCCACGGATGCCGCAGCCAGGTACGCAGCCGGATTCGGTACAGATGGCGGCTGAGCGGATGCGCCAGTCTGTCCGGTATCCGCGCCAGAATCCAAAACCAGAGCCGATGGAGCCGGAGCATGATCCGATGGATGACTGGGATATGGAAGAATCGGCAGGCCGCAGGCAGCCAAAAGCAGGAAGGACGGCACGAAAAAAACGCGGATACAAAGATGATGATATGGAAATCATGGATTTGAATGATTTATAAATGTTGGAGGAGAAAAATCGATGCGTAAACCATATACTGCAAAGGCTCAAAGAGCATTGGACCTTGCAGGGAAGACGTCAAAAAATTTAAAGCATAATTATATCGGGACAGAGCATATCCTGCTTGGACTGATGAAAGAGGGCACAGGCGTTGCTGCGCAGATTCTGGCAGATAACGGCGTGGAAGAAGCGCAGCTTTTGCAGTTGATTAAAGACTTGATTGCGCCGTCTTCTTCCGTGGCTGTTGAGGAGCGCGACGGCTATACGCCAAAGACGGGCATGGTGCTGGATATGGCGGCGGCGGAAGCAGACCGTTTTCGCAGCGAAAGTATCGGTACGGAACACCTGCTGCTTGCGATTATCAAGTCTATGGACTGTGCGGCTTCGCGCCTGATGAATACGATGAATGTAAATATGCAGAAAATGTATATTGATATTCTTGTGGCAATGGGAGAAGATACAAACGCCTATAAAGAAGATTTTCAAAACGGCAAGCCGATCCGCAGAAAAGACGGGCCGACATCGATGTTAGACCAGTATTCCAGAGATTTGACGCGCATGGCAGTAGAAGATGAACTAGACCCGGTGATTGGCAGGGAACAGGAGATCGAGCGTGTGATCCAGATTTTAAGCAGGCGCGGAAAAAATAACCCGTGCCTGATCGGGGAGCCGGGCGTCGGCAAAACGGCGATCGTGGAAGGGCTGGCGCAGCGGATCGTCTCAGGCGTCGTGCCGGACAGCGTGGCAAACCGCAGGGTCGTTACCCTGGATTTGTCGGGCATGGTGGCAGGCTCAAAGTACCGCGGGGAATTTGAGGAACGCATCAAGCGTGTGATCCATGAGGTCACATCCTCCGGCAATATTATCCTGTTTATCGATGAGATCCATACGATTATCGGTGCAGGCAGCGCAGAAGGCGCTATTGATGCCTCGAATATTTTAAAGCCTGCGATGGCACGCGGGGAGATCCAGCTAATCGGCGCTACGACGATTGAGGAATACCGCAAATATGTGGAAAAAGACGCGGCGCTGGAGCGGCGCTTCCAGCCGGTTACGGTGGAAGAGCCTACCGTGGAGCAGACCGTAGAGATCTTAAAGGGGCTGCGCGGCAGGTATGAGTTGCACCACCAGGTGGAGATTACAGACAGCGGGCTTGCCGCCGCGGCAAAGCTGTCGGCACGCTATATCAACGACCGTTTTCTGCCGGATAAGGCGATTGACTTAATTGACGAGGCGGCAGCGAAGGTGCGTCTGGCTGGATTTCCGGTACCGGAAAAGCTGGTGATCTTAGAACAGCAGATGCACGAGCTGGAAGAAGAGTTAGAGGAGGCGCTGATTGCACAGCAGTTTACGCAGGCGAGTGAAATAAAAGCGGAACGCGACCAGTGCAAAAAGGAGTACGACAAGCTGTTAAAGCGCTGCCAGAAAAACAATGAAAAACGCAGGCTGACCGTAGGGGAAAATGAGATTGCGGACGTCGTTTCCGGCTGGACAAAGATCCCGGTGAAAAAGCTGACCGAAGGGGAAGCAGAGCGTTTGCAGAAGCTGGAAAAAATACTGCACAAGCGTGTCGTCGGGCAGGAAGAGGCAGTGAGCGCGGTAGCAAGGGCTGTCCGCAGAGGACGCGTAGGGTTAAAAGACCCGAACCGGCCGATTGGCTCGTTCCTGTTTCTAGGGCCTACGGGCGTGGGAAAGACCGAGATCTCCAAGGCACTGGCAGAAGCGATGTTTGGCGATGAACAGGCGATTATCCGCGTGGATATGTCCGAATATATGGAAAAGCACAGCGTATCCAAGCTGATCGGCTCGCCTCCTGGATATGTCGGGTATGATGAAGGCGGACAGCTCAGTGAAAAAGTGCGCCGCCATCCATATTCCGTGATTTTGTTTGACGAGATCGAAAAAGCACATCCAGACGTATTTAATATTTTGCTGCAAGTACTCGACGACGGCAGGATTACCGATGCGCAGGGACGCAGAGTCGACTTTAAAAATACGATTATTATTATGACATCAAACGCAGGGGCACAGGCGATCGTGGAGCCAAAAAAACTCGGCTTTGCGTCGAACGAAGATGAAAAGCAGGATTACGAGCGGATGAAAGGCGGCGTGATGGAAGAAGTCAAGCGGATATTCAAGCCGGAGTTTATCAACCGTATCGATGAAATGCTTGTCTTTCGTATGCTGAATAAAGAGGATATGAAAAAGATCGTTGCGCTGATGACCAAAAATCTGGTGGAACGGTGCAAAACGCAGATGGATATCCAGCTTGTGATCCGGGATACCGCAAAGAGCTACGTTGTGGAAAAGGCATACGATCCGAAGTTTGGCGCCCGTCCGCTGCGGCGTATGATCCAGATCGAGATCGAAGACAAGCTTGCCGAAGAGATTCTTTCCGGCGCTGTAAAAAAAGGAGATACCGTAGCGATCGGGACAAAAAACAAGCGGATTCATTTTTCCGGCAAATGTGAAAGCGAGTAACCGAAAGATTGTTGGAAATATAAAAAAACAGGTGACATTTTTAGCAGAACTATAGTATAATATATTCATTATGTGCAGTAGAAGCATAGGAGCAACTGGAGGATAAAAAAATGAGTGTAATTAGCGAACTGATTCGCACAGAAGCAGATGGAAAAATAAGCTTTGGGGATTATACGCTGGCTTCAAAGACCAAAAAAGACAATTTTGCGCATGGTACGGATCTGTACAAAGTCAAGACCTTCCGGGAGATTACAAAACTGGAATGCAACGGGAGCTTTGTTTATGAATCTGTGCCTGGGACAGCGGTAAACGGACTGGACATTACGGAAAATGAAGTCTCTTTTCAGGTAGAGGGGCCGGAAGATGCAGAAATTACACTGGGGCTGAGCGATTCTACCGAATACGAGGTATTTATTAACGGGGAAAACGCAGGAACGATGAAGACCAACCTGGGCGGCAAGCTGACCGTAAGCGTCGAGTTGGGTGCGGACAGCCAGACGGCTGTAAAGATTGTGAAGAAATAAGCATGGCAAAAGCAAAAACGATTTATTTTTGCCAGGAATGCGGGCATGAATCGGCAAAATGGCTCGGACAGTGTCCGGGATGCAGGCAGTGGAATACGTTTGTGGAGGAGCCTGTAGCGCAAAAAAAAAGCATGTCGCCGCAAAAGCTGCTGCAAGACGCCAGCCCGGTTGTGTTAAGCGACATTACGTTGCAGCGGGAGGAACGCTTTGCCAGCGGCTTCCCGGAGCTTGACCGCGTGCTTGGCGGCGGGATCGTCCCGGCGTCGCTTGTACTAGTCGGCGGCGATCCCGGCATCGGAAAATCTACGCTGCTTTTGCAAGTATGCCAGAAGTTAAGCGCGCAGCGCATTATGGTATTGTATATTTCAGGTGAGGAGTCCTTGCAGCAGATTAAAATCCGTGCGCAGAGAATCGGGCAGTTTACAGACAGCCTGTCTTTGCTTTGCGAGACAAACCTCGAGGTGATCGACGCGGTGCTGCGCAGGGGAAAGCCGCAGGTCGTTGTGATTGATTCGATCCAGACGATGTACAGCGAAAATATATCGTCTTCTCCAGGCAGCGTATCGCAGGTACGGGAGGCAACCGGCGCCTTTATGCAGCTTGCCAAAGGGCTTGGCATTACGATTTTCCTGGTCGGCCATGTGACCAAGGAAGGGGTTGTTGCAGGGCCGCGTGTGCTCGAGCATATGGTAGATACGGTGCTTTATTTTGAAGGAGACCGACATGCATCGTACCGGATATTGCGCGGCGTGAAAAACCGGTTTGGTTCTACAAACGAGATCGGCGTGTTTGAGATGCGCGAGCAAGGGCTTGCGGAAGTAGAAAATCCATCGGAGTTTATGTTGAGCGGAAAGCCAAAAGACGCGTCAGGCTCTGTCGTAGCGTGTTCGATCGAAGGTACGCGCCCGATCTTGCTAGAAGTGCAGGCGTTAGTCTGCCGCAGCAGCTTTGGCATCCCAAGGCGCACGGCTGCGGGAACGGATACAAACCGCGTCAACCTGCTGATGGCGGTGCTAGAAAAAAGGCTGAACCTGCGGCTGAGCGAATGTGACGCCTATGTCAATATCGCAGGCGGCATTAAAATGAATGAACCGGCGCTAGACCTTGGCATTGTACTGGCGATTATCTCCAGCTACAAGGAGCGCTGTATTGATGAAAAGACGATTTGCTTTGGCGAGGTCGGCTTAAGCGGCGAGGTGCGTGCGGTCAGCCTGGCAAAGCAGCGGATTTTGGAAGCACGCAAGCTGGGATTTACGACATGCATCCTGCCCAAAGTGTCTCTGGATGCCAATATGCAGACCGAAGGGATTACGCTGATCGGCGTAGAGAACGTACAGCAGGCAGTGCGCAGGATTTTATAGTGTTTTTTAGGAAAAACGCCCAAAAAATGGCTCTTTTGGCGTTTTTCTTTTTCTATTTACACAAAAAGAAAAAGCTTCAATAAATGCGGGGAATGATTTATAATAGAAAAGAGTGCAGAACATGGAGTTTTGCATAAAAATACATAAGGGAGTCACTTTGAAGCAGGGAAAGGAGGGAAGAGATGTTTGAATTTTTTAAGAAAAAGACTTCCGGCAAACCAAAGGCAGCAGTGTTCGTAGATTACGAGCATTGGTATTATGGGTATCATAATAAAGTGCAGATGAAGCCAAATGTGGAAGAATGGATTGACGAGCTGAAACAGGAATATGAGATACATAAGCTCTATATATTTGGCGATTTTTCGGAGCCAAAGATCGGCACAGAACTAGAAAAGCTGAAAGTGCTTACTGACCATGTCGTCCATACGGCGAGCACAAAAGAAGGCGTGGATAAAGATTTCACGGATATTATGATTCTGGATACGATTTACCGCAGTATGGCTGAAAAAAATAATGACGAGGTATATATTTTGTTTACAGGCGACGCCCATTTTACAAAGGTTGTGGAATATTTAAAAGAAAAGGACAAGAAAGTCATTATCTATGGCGTCAAGTTTGCATTCAGCAACGCGCTGAAATCTGCGGCAACGAGTTATGTGGAAATGCCAAGGCAGGAACAGGAGCGCAATCATTATAACGACCTGATCCTGATCAGCTTAGACAGGCTGCGGACAAAAAATGCGTCGAGAAAGCCTTCTTATTGGAAAACGATTGAAAGCGTGGCATCGTATAACCGGGTATCCAAGTCCCGCGTCAAGACAGCGTTAGACGGTATGATTAACCAAAAATACATAGAAGTTACAACAAAAAAGACCGGAAGAAACCATGAGTATACACAGCAGCTTTTAGAAGTCGACTGGACACAGCTTAAGGAAGACGGGCTGTGGCAGCAGTCAGCAGCCAGATAGGAAAAAAGATGGAAAGCGCTTGCTGGCATGGCAGTGTAAAACAAAACATAAAATACAAAAAGATTGGAAAAATAACGAAGCGCTTTCGAAAAAGTAACAAATGAAATGCTTTGGAACGAACAGGCAGCTTCATGGATATATATAAATCGAAAGCCGGAGCAGGTGGACAGGAACTGTAATACCGGCAGGCAAGGCAGGTAAAATAGTAAGATAGTAAAGAATAAAAAAGGGGTTGTCTGGAACGTGCATCCATAGATGAGATCCGGGCAGCCTTCTTTTTGTACAGAAAGGAACAGAAAATGAACACAGTTTATGCATGGCTGGTCGTCAATGGCTTTATCGATTCCGAAAAATTCAGGCAGATTTTTGCGTGGCTGGTGCAGGCGGCGAAAAACCAGGGATGTATGCTGGAAATCAAAACAAACGATATGCTGCTGCCAGAGCTGGTAATGGGTGAGAAGCATCTTTTGCAGGGACAGCGGCTGCCGCAGTTCGTCCTTTTTTGGGATAAGGATATCCGGCTGGCAAGGCTGCTCGAAAAGCTGGGCATCCGGCTGTTTAACTGTGCAGACAGCATAGAAATCTGCGATGACAAAGCGCGTACCTTTTTAGAACTGCTTTGCCATGACATTCGTATGCCAAGGACAATCATTGCGCCAAAGACCTTTCGGACGCAAGGCTACCCGAAGCTGGACTTTTTGCCTGGGGTTGTAAAGACGCTTGGCTATCCGATGGTTATTAAGGAATGCTACGGTTCTTTCGGGCAGCAGGTCTTTTTGGTGCACAATGGGGAAGAACTGGAAGAGTGCCTGCGTTTTATAAAAAACCGCCCGTTTTTATTTCAGGAATATATTGCCGCGTCCAGCGGGCAGGACGTCCGTATTCAAATGGTCGGACAGCGTGCCGTTGCCGCGATGCGCCGGCATCACGCGCACGATTTTCGCGCCAACATTACAAACGGGGGCAGCATGGAAGCATATGAGCCTGACGCGGCGCAGCTTCATCTGGCAAAACAGGTGATGGAAATACTTTCTCTGGATTTTGCAGGCGTGGATATTTTGTTTGGGGAAGGTGGCGAACCGGTATTGTGCGAAGTAAATTCGAATGCGCATTTTGTAAATATCTTTCAGTGCACGGGAGTGAATACGGCGGAAGAGATTGTGCGGTATTGTTTGGAGAGTATTTCTGGTTTGAGCAAAGAATGAACCGTGTCTGGTATGGATTTGGCTGTATCAGCGACCATAAGATCTGTATATTTGTCAGAAGAAGCATCTTTTCGAAAAATAAAATCCACAATATCATCTGTCGGATTGGTGCTTCTTTCAACAGAATGATCGTGTACCCGCAGAGTTCTGGGCACATAGATGGAATTGGTTCCGTTGCCTGTTTTATCAACGTGTTCCGTCAGGCCTAACGTGAATTCCAAGTTTGTTACGCCAATTTTATAGACGAATGTCAGAGTTTTCATATGATAGAGTATGCATACAAATTGATTGGTCAGTTCAGGAAGGCGTTTTAGGCATAAGATTTTTTCTTTTGCGTTGTAATAGGGGTGTTGCCGGTCAAAATAAAACTGCTGGTCGGTCAAAGTGGCGTTTTGTGATTTTTTATAAAAGTTTTTTGCTGACAAAAAAGTCGCGACGCCGGTTAAATGTAGGAAACAGTCTGTGCGGAAGGATACCTCGAAATAGGTCTGGTGAATTACGTATAAAAAAGTTTTTCCAGCGAGTTCCCGGCTGTATATGGATGCAGCCGCAAGAATTCCACGCCGGATCTTTTCTTTCTTTTCTTCTTTGGAAGCCATTGTGATCTCCTTGGGATTTGAGAAATAAATGAGAGGAGTGAGTTGGCCCCGCTCCTCTTAGAGCTATACTTTGAGAGTTTTCTGCTGGTTGTCAGCCGCGGTATCCAGTAAAAATACCTGAAATGGCGTGAAAATCATTAAGTCCTTCACGTGGACTGCAACTTTTATCCCAGTTGCCGGGCGCAGCGCCCATAAAAGCGCTTAAAGGCATGGATCGTTATCCTGCTCCATGTGCAGCCCAACTTTTTACGGTGCCCTCTCACCGAAAACATTGCTGTCCTGTGCCTATTATATGCCAGTTTTGTTCAAAAAGCAATGGTTTTTGTAATATTTTCTGTTAATATCATAGATTTATTAAGAGGTGAAAAACAAATATGAATCAAATCATAACCATCCAGACACAGCCCACACGCTGCTGTTTACATGGCTGGATGGTATATACAGCGGGGGATGGCAGCAAAAACCCGCATTATCTGCGTTTATATGAAAATGCCTGCAAAAAGCGCGGGATGTCTGTCGCGCAGTGCCTGTATCATCCGAAGATGCTTGGTGACAAAGCAGCGGAAGGCAGGCTGCGGGAGCTTTTGCTGGCACAGGCACCTGCATTTGTCATTAACCGTACGAGAGATTACCGTCTTGCCAAATGGCTGGAGGCTGCGGGAATCTGCGTGTATAACCATTCGCTGGTTGCAAGGCTTGGCAACGACAAGGCGCTGGCATACCGTTATATGCAGCGGCGCGGCATTCCGGTGATGCCTGTGCTTTACGGCACAGACAAGCCGCCGCAGTGGTATCCGGCGGTTGTCAAGTCCTGCGGCGGGCACGGCGGTACGGAAGTGTTTTTGATCCGCAGCCAAGCGATGTGGGAGGAATGGAAGGCGCAGCACGGGGAGGCAGGGAGCGGCGGGCAGAGCTACCTGGTGCAGCAGGCGGCATCTGAGCTGGGCAGGGACGTGCGTGTGTATCTGGTCGGAAATAAAATCGCGGCGGCAGTGCTGCGTACGTCCGAGACTGATTTTCGCAGCAATTACTGCCTGGGCGGGAGCGTAGAGCTGTATCAGCTTTCCGGCAGGGAGCGGGAGCTGGTGCAGCGGGCGGCGGACGGGCTTTCGATCGGAATGGCGGGGATAGACTTTATTTTTGATCACGGGCGGATGGTATTTAATGAAATCGAAGATATGGCTGGCGCGAGAGGCTTGTATTCTCTGACGGATTATGATATCGTAGACGAATATATCGGTTTTATACAGGAGGAACGAAGAAATGGAACAGCAAAGGATCTGTAAAAAATGCCTGCTGAGAGATCTGGCAGCCGAAGACCAGAAAAATATTGGAAAATATATCGGGGCGATCAAGCCCCAGGATCGGACTGACGGAGAAGCCTATGAAGAAAGGCTTGCCGTCTGCATGAAATGTGAGAAGCTTGTGGAAGCAACCTGCCAGGCATGTGGCTGTTATGTGGAGCTGCGTGCAGCAATCCGGCATGGCAGATGTCCGTATCAAAAGTGGAGCCGTTAACGATCAGCCGGAGTTATAATGGATGCTGACTTTAATATCCTGGCCGTAATTGCCAAAGCCCTTGCCATAAATCGTTAGGCCGCCCACATTTTCCGAATCGTCATCGACGGCAAGGCGCAGCTTGATCGTGCTGTTGCTGTTTAAGTGAAATTCGTTGATCGTCTTGTCAGAGATCTGCAAGCCGTCGATAAAAGTTCCTTTGTGGTTAATGACAAGCATTTTCAACAGCCCGTACTGGTTCCAGTTCGGAAACCACCAGTCTGGTGTGAAAATACCACGCACATCCCCGAAGTCACCAGGAGAAGTCCACTTGCCGATAAATACGTCGTTTAAATAAAAGCTGATATCGGACAGCCAGTTATTGTTGGAGCCGGGAGCCTCGGAGCTTAGCTCGGCTGAAATAACAATCTGTGTAATTTCCTGCGTGTATGGGATAAAGTTTGGAATCATGTATTCTACGTAGCCTTTGGTAAACCAGAGAATATCCGCGTCATAGCGTCCCGGATGCGCAAAATACCTCGTATCGTCCACTTCTCCGATCAGGCGCTGGTCAGAAGCAAGGCCGCAGGTAGGAAATACTTGGTAATTGGAAAAATGGCCGACCTTTAGTTCTGCGTTGTAGACATTTTCTTCCACAATTGGGCGGTTGATCTCGATCAGCACTTTATCTAACTGAAGCGAGCACAGCTTTTGATTTCCGTGGCTTGCCGATTCGTTGGAAGTGTTTACGATTCCGCATGCTTCCAGCTTTTTAATATGGTTTGTCAAAGCGCCGTTTGTAATGTTCAGCCTTGTGGCAAGCTCATTCATATTCATGTATTTGTTTGAAATCAAAAGTTTAATAATCTCGATCCGAATCTCAGAGCCGAGTGCTTTAAAAAATTCAAGTCCTTCATCTAGCGATTCAATATGCAGCATATTCGTTTCCCCCGTTAAGTATGCATGTTACCCCTCCAATATATCACTATCAGTATATCGGAAAAGCTGGACTGCGTCAATCCTTTACAAAATCGAAAAATAGTTCTTTAAAAGCTAAAGAAGTGCGGTTTCTTGGCAAGATCTGAAATTGTGCAAATAGCAAAATCTACAATTTTTTAATAAAACAACCGTATGTTTTAAAAAAAGTACACAAAAAATTGTCAACCTTTTTTAACACATTTCACAAATATCTAAAAT
>Ga0137308_100670_pt1 | contig 49265 bp, 50 predicted proteins | sample Inofrocosms_June_FD_97181 | JGI IMG/M metagenome (GOLD analysis project Ga0137308, IMG submission 97181) | Mouse cecal microbial communities from Vienna, Austria - N-Acetylneuraminic and N-Acetylglucosamine D2O microcosms_June | ecosystem: Host-associated > Mammals > Digestive system > Large...
CATGGAAAATGATGATTGTAAAGATGTTTTAAAGCAGGCAATTAAAGAAGTTACAGATAAGGAATTAAAGAAGGAATGGGAGAAAGTTTTAGAAAGCTGGATACACGATAGGTAGTATCCAATTTTTAGTATTATATATAAAAATATAGTCCTATCTTTTTTATGCAAAATGTATTATAATATCCTAATATAACTGATAATTAGGAGGAAGCCATGTTCAAACCAGAGGTAAAAAGGACAAATGGATTAAATATTATTATTGCTGGCTGCGGCAAGGTAGGGATTTCACTTACAGAACGGCTTGCAAAGGAAGGACATGATATTACTGTTATTGACAGGGATTCTGAAAAAGTACAGATGGCAAGCGGGCTGTTTGATGTTATGGGCATTGTAGGTACAGGTGCAAGTTTTAGTATACAGATGGAAGCCGGAATTGAAAATGCGGACCTGTTTATAGCTGTTACTGATTCAGATGAACTTAACCTTTTATGTTGTACTGTAGCAAAGCGTGTTGGTAACTGTGCAGCAATCGCCAGGGTAAGGAACCCTGATTACAGTGACGAAGTATCTTATCTGCGTGAAAAACTTGGGCTTACTATGATTATTAATCCTGAACTTGAAGCAGCACGTGAGATTTCAAGGGTTTTAAGAATTCCAACTGCGCTGGAAGTAAGTACATTTGCACAAGGCAGGATAGAAATTATTAAATTTGGGCTTCCCAAAGAAAATATACTTACAGGTCTTACAGTTGCTGCAATAAAGCAGCAGAAGCTTGCAGAAAATATATTAATCTGTGCTGTTGAACGTAATGGCGAAGTACATATACCTTCTGGAAATTTCAGGCTGGTTGCGGGTGATAAGGTTTCATTTATTGCATCAAGCAAAGATGCCAAAAAGTTCCTTAAAAATATTGGATTTGCAACCAACAGGGTACATAATACTATTATAAGCGGCGGAGGCAAGGTTTCTTATTATCTTGCAAAGCAGCTTATTTCTGCTGGAATTTCTGTAAAAATTATTGAAAGCAGGCGTAAACGCTGTGAAGAACTTAGTGTATTACTTCCAAAAGCAATTATTATTAATGGTGATGGTACAGATGGGGAACTTTTAAAAGAAGCTGGTTTAGAGTATGCAGATTCATTTGTGCCACTTACTGGCATTGATGAAGAAAATATACTTCTTACCCTGTTTGCAAGGGAAGTCTCTTCTGCAAAAGTAATTACAAAACTTAACCGCATTAATTTCAAAAATGTTGTGAGCCATCTGGATTTAGGAAGTGTTATCTATCCAAAATACATTACTGCCGAAGCAATTATAGCCTATGTCCGTGCCAAAAAAGCTTCTATGAACAGCAATATTGAAACATTATACCATATGTTTGATTCAAGGGTAGAAGCAATAGAGTTTGTTGTAAAAGATGAACCAGGAATTACAAATATACCTTTAATGGATTTAAACCTTAAAGATAACCTGCTGGTTTCATGTATATACCGGAAAAGCGGCATAATTATACCTTCTGGTTCTGACAGCATACAAGCCAGGGATAGTGTTATTATTGTTACTACACATTCTGGTTTTAATGATATACATGATATTTTAAAATAGATGAATGGAGTATTATAATGAACAGAGCAGTTATACGGTATATTTCAGGTGTTGTACTGTCAATTGAAGCAATCCTTTTACTATTTCCTGCCCTTACAGGGCTTATATACCACGAAAAAGCTGGCTGGTTTTATCTTATAACAGCTGTGCTGTGTATTGCCTGTGGTTTTCTCCTTGCCAGGAGAAAACCAGGAAGTTTTGTATTTTATCTTAAAGAAGGATGTATAGCAACAGCATTCAGCTGGATATTTATGAGTATTTTTGGTGCTCTTCCTTTATGGCTTAGTGGTGAAATCCCTTGTTATACTGATGCCCTTTTTGAAATTGTATCTGGGTTTACCACAACTGGGGCAAGTATACTAAGTGATGTAGAAGCATTATCTTACTGCAACTTGTTCTGGCGTTCTTTTACACACTGGATTGGAGGTATGGGGGTACTTGTGTTCCTGCTTGCAATTATCCCATTAAGTGGTGCTTCTTCTATAAACCTTATGCGTGCGGAGAGCCCTGGACCTTCTGTTGGCAAACTTGTACCAAAACTCAGGTATACTGCACGTATTTTATATTTGATTTATTTATGTATGACAATTATACAACTGGTGCTTCTTCTTGCAGGAGGCATGTCTTTCTTTGATGCAATATGTACAAGTTTTGCAACTGCAGGCACTGGAGGATTTGGCATTAAAAATGACAGCCTTGGCAGCTATTCTCCATATATACAATGGGTAACTGCTATATTCATGCTTTTATTTGGAATTAATTTCAATGCTTTTTACCTTATACTGTTCCATAAATGGAAACAGGCATTTAAAATGGAAGAAGTACGTGCATATATATTAGTTATTATGGCATCTACTGGAATTATATTTTTAAATATACTAAATGTATTTTATAAAACAGGTGATGCACTACGCCATTCATTTTTCCAGGTCACATCAATTATTTCCTCTACTGGTTTTTCTACTGCAGATTTTGACCAGTGGCCACAGGTTTCAAGGGCAACTCTTGTACTTATAATGTTTATTGGTGCATGTGCTGGAAGTACAGGTGGCGGTATAAAAGTATCACGTATAATTATATTAGTAAAAGCTGTTTTTAAAGAACTTAGTTCTTATATACACCCTAAGATTATTAAAAAGATTAAAATTGATGGTAAACCTGTAGAACATGAGATAGTGCGCTCAGTTAATGCATATTTTATTACTTTTATTATAGTTTTTTCAATATCAGTATTTATTGTCACACTAGAAGACAAAGACCTTGTTACTAATTTTACAGCTGTTGTTGCAACTCTTAACAATATAGGACCTGGACTTGGACTTGCAGGACCTGCACAGAACTTTGGCCATTTTTCAATGTTGTCAAAATACATACTTATATTTGATATGCTTGCAGGAAGACTTGAACTGTTTCCTGTACTTATACTTTTTCATCCTGTAGTATGGAAAGATTTCTTTAGCCATAAGAAAAAACATAAAGGCAGGGCATAAGATATTACAACCAGTATTGCCTGCAGTCTGGTGGCATATGTTAATTGCCTTATTAAGCCAAAAGTTATAAATATATGGTTTTATGGCTTACTTGCATGTTTATTTAAAATAGCGGTTATTGGAATTTGCCCAATAACCGCTTATTAGTATTATTTAAAATCTTAAACAAGTTTAGTAATTTTATCAGACTATTTCTTCAATACGGCTGACACCCACAAAAATTTCAGAAGTATTATACGTAAAGTGGAGAAAAATATTTTACATCATTTCACTTTTCATTGTAGTGGGAATGACACTGTGCAATTTCTATCTGTCCATTTTTTATTCTGTAAACCAGTCTGTCAGTTTCATTAATCCGGCGGCTCCACCAGCCAGAATAATTTCCTTTTAAAGGTTCAGGTTTTCCAATACCTTTATAGCCATTCCTGCTAATATCTTGTAATAGCTGGTTGATACGTTTTAATGTTTTTTTATCCTGTTTTTGCCAGTAAATATAATCTTCCCATGCTTCATCCTGCCATAATTTATTCATCATCACCCTCTATTAATTCATGTATTTTTCCTTTACCAGCTTCAAGGTCTGAAATTGCTTTCATTAAATGCCTTTGGTTTTCTTCACTATAAAATGGATCTGCTGAAATTTCAAATGGTATTTTATTTTGTCTTACAACTGCTTTAGTAAACATTGTTATAGCGGTTGTCATATTTAATCCCATATCCTCAAAAAGAATTTCTGCTTGTTTCTTTAAGTTTTCATCCATACGGATAGTAACGCTTGTTGTTGCCATAATATCATCTCCTTTCGTACATATAAAATAGCATAATATAATTAAAAAATCAATACATAGTATGTACAAATTATATGTTTTTTATTACAAATACGTTTAATATTAATAACAGCCTCTTCACAAAGGCATTGTTATTAATTTTACATCTGTTGTTGCAACTCTTAACAATATAGGGTCTGGACTTGTACTTGCTTAAGCCAAAAGTTATAAATATATGGTTTTATGGCTTACTTGCATGTTTATTTAAAATAGCGGTTATTGGAATTTGCCCAATAACCGCTTATTAGTATTATTTAAAATCTTAAACAAGTTTAGTAATTTTATCAGACTATTTCTGCAATACGGCTGACACCCACAAAAATTTCAGAAATCTTATACCATGTTGAGAAGTCAACAACTCCTGTCTGTGGCAAGTTAAACACCTGTTGGAACACCTTTACCGCATTAGCTGTCTTTGGTCCATATATGCCATCAGATGCAATTTTAGGAATTAGCGGGTAAGCTCTTGATATAATATTTAACTGGTCCTGCATTTGTTTAACTTTACTATTGTTTGAACCTATAACCAGCTCGAAACCAGGCCATGAGGCAGGCACCCCTGATATTTCTTCAGAAGTATTAATATAAATTGAGCTTCCATAAAAAGTCCTAAGTATTTCAATAGCAGAATATCCTTGGTCTCCAAGGTATTTAGAATCCCACTGGCGCATCCAGTCAGGGCATGATACCTGCTTGCCATCGCAGTATTGTGTAAATAAAGGCTGTGTTACATTTGGTTTAGAAAGGTAATTAGCAAAAATTGTATCAACTGCACGTGATATACTGTCAAATATATTACGTCCAGGAATCCATTTCTGGTCATAAGCAGTAGAAGATGTAATAGTAAAATCATAACCTTTATTCCGGTACCATTCTGTATAAACCCTGTTAAGTGTTATTGACTGTATTGCAAGTATGTTAGCAAATATTGTAGCTTCTGGCCATGTTGCATAAATTTCACTGGAAGCTACATTTTTAATGTAATCTTTATATCTTACATAATAATTTTTAGCATTCCTGTCTGATGGAGGTCCATCATGGACTATTATAAATTCGGGGGATGGTGTGTGATGGTCTTTTCATATAATGGAAAACATGTTATAATAACCAGATAATATTGGATTATTGTTGGAAAGGCTATATTAGAATGAAAAAGAGTAATAGTAAAAAGGCATCTGCAAGACAAGACAGGGAAGATGCAAAACGCCTGCGGGCTGGATACAAAAGCACAAAAAAGAACAGCTGGCAGAAGCTTGATAATACGGCTAATCTTTTTCCTGCTATTGCTACACATACAATGACTAATGTATACAGGATAGCAGTCAGCCTGCATGAGGAAATAGACAAAAAATTGTTGCAGAGAGCACTTGATATGGTTCTGCCTGAATTTGATACTTTTAATGTGCATATGAGAAGAGGAGTGTTCTGGTATTATTTTGAAACCAACCATAAAATGCCTCCTCTTGTTGAAGAGGAAAGTGATTATCCATGCCGGTATATTGAACCATATCTTAATAATAATTATCTTTTCAGGGTGACATACTATAAGAACAGGATTAACCTTGAAGTATTCCATGTACTGGCTGATGGTATGGGTGGTATTAATTTCCTAAGGGAACTTACGTACCAGTATTTGCGTCTTAAACATCCTGGACTTTGTGGCAATATGGATGAAGGGTTTTCAGATGTTACATCACTTAATACAGAAGACAGTTACCTTAAGAATTACAAGAAAAGCCACGCAAAAGGCTATAAGACAGCAAGGGCTGTAGAAGTAAAGGGGGAGAGGCTTCCAGCAGGTGAACTTGGCGTTATACATGGATATATGCAATTAGAAGAAATTAAAAGGGCATGTAAAAGCTTTGGTGCTAGTATAAATGAATATCTGACAGGACTTATGGCATTTTCAATTTATTCTGAATATCTGCATGGACAAGCTTCTTCAAAGCCTGTTGTTGTATGTGTACCTGTTAATTTAAGGCCTTACTTTGATTCAATGACTACAAGGAACTTTTTTGTAATGGTCAGTGCACTTTTTAAAACTGAAAAAGATGATTATATATTTGAAGAAGTACTTGCAAAAATAAGGGAAAGCCTTAAGGGACAGATAAATAAAGAACATCTTGAAGAGCTTTTTTCCTATAATGTATCTAACCAGAAAAATATTTTGTTGCGTTTTGTGCCATTTTTTATTAAAAAACTTGCTATGAAGTTTGTGTACAGGTCTTCTGCAAAAGCAGGTACTACTACACTTACTAATATAGGTAATATAACTATAGATGATGCTTATAAAGATTATATTAAAGATTTCTATTCTATGATATCTGTATCAACTGGGCAGAATATTAAAGGTGCAGTAGTTTCCTATAATGGGAGGCTTGTATTTACCTTTACATCAACACTGGCTGATGTATCTATACAAAGAAGATTTTTCAGCCTTCTTTCAGAACATGGGGTAAATGTAACAATAGAAAGCAACGGGGTGTATTATGAATAGATGTAAACGGTGTGGTATAGATATTAATGATGAAACATCAAGATGTCTTTTCTGTGGCATGGTTTTATCAGGTGATGGAAGTAGTACAGAAAATATATATCCTGATATCAGGAATAAGACAAGGATGTTAAAGAGGACTATAAATATTATTACTTATTTTGCAGTAGTCCTTGAAATATTCCTTATAGTTATTAATTATTATAATTATTATGGTATAAAGTGGTCTGTTATTACTGGTGGTGCATTGTTTTATCTGGTGCTTACTCTCCAGTATACTGTAAATAAACGTAATGGACATATCGTAAAAATATTTGTGCAGATGCTGGGCGCCATGCTTCTTGTAGTTATAATAGATTTTGCGCTTGGATTTAGCGGATGGTCATTTAATATAGGTATTCCATTAATTATACTTCTGATGGATGCTGTAATACTAATGTGTATGCTTATTAATTATAAGAACTGGCAAAGTTACCTTTTAATACAGATATTTGCCCTTATATCCAGTATATTCCATATGGGGCTGTACCTGGCAGGCTGTGTAAACGGGCCTTTGCTTCCATGGTTGTCATTCGGGATGTCTGCATTTATATTTACATCTTGTCTTGTAATAGGCGGTAAAAAAGCAGAGAGTGAACTTAAGAAAAGATTTTATATCTAAATAGTGAGGTAAACAATGAAAGATAATATCAGCTTAAAAGCAAAAATAGTACGTGAATTAATAAGTATTGCAACATCTGACCATCTTATAGGACCTGGCATCAAAAAGGGCACATTCAGGCGCAGGCTTGTAGAACCGCCATGGAGATGTCCTTCTGGTTACTCTATACTTGAAATTAAGACGAAGAATTTTGAAATGGAATTTTTAGAACCACCAGGGGTAAAGTCAGATTGTGTTGTATTACAGCTGCATGGCGGTGGATATATTGGAAAGATGAGGAATGCTTATAGAAGCTTTGCAAAATATTATAGTGACATGAGGGGAGGCATGAAGGTACTTACTATTGACTACCGTGTTGCACCTGAAAACCCATATCCTGCTGCTTTAGAGGATGCAGTTACTGCATATAAATGGCTGCTTGACATTGGATATAATGGTAATAATATAATAGTTGCAGGCGATTCTGCAGGCGGCGGGCTTTCACTTGCTCTTGCAGGGTATTTGCGTGATAATAACATAAATCTGCCTGCTGCCCTTGTCCTTATGTCACCTTGGACAGACCTCACAGCATCTGGTGCATCATATGAAACAAACTATGAACTTGACCCATTATTTGGTAATACACGTGAAAGCATGATTTATAATGGTGAATATATTGGAACTAATGAACCTGACAATCCCTATATTTCTCCATTATTTGGGGATTTCAAAGGTCTGCCCCGTATGCTTTTCCAGGTTGGAAGCATTGAAATGCTTCTAAGTGATTCTGTTGATGCGGCGGACAAAGCAAAAGAAGCAGGTTGTGACACAAAGATAAGTATATATGATGGCATGTTCCATGTGTTCCAGATGGCAATGGACATGCTTCCAGAGTCCAAGCAGGCATGGCAGGAGGTAAAGGAATTTATAGAAAGTATAGAAGAAAGGTAATATATTGTATATTTAAAGAATAATATAATTAAAAACAGGAGTTGTAAATGGTATGCAAGTTATCCAGGATTTCACAGAAGAAATAACATGCCATTATGATAATGGGAAAGAGCCAGCAAGTTTTATTGAATGCATGGCTCTTTTTATGCTGGAACAGGAGCAGGGATGGGATGCAGATTTTAAGCCATGCCAGGCAGAAAGGACGTTGCTATGAAATGTGGCATATATCTGCGTATTTCAAAAGAAACAGACAATGAGAGTAACAGTATTTCAGGACAGCGTATGGTGATAAAAGAGTTTGTAGGTAAACATATTGATATGGAAATTGCAGGTGAATGGTGTGATGATGGTTATAGTGGTATTACATTTGAAAGACCTGGAATAAAAGACCTGCTTGCTAATGTATTTTCTGGAAATATTGAATGTATAATTGTTAAGGATTTATCAAGGTTTGGAAGGGATTATATAGAAACAGGAAGGTATATAAGATATATTTTCCCACAGCTTGGAATACGGTTTATAGCAGTTTGTGATAATTATGACAGTAGCAGCAGTGGTTTTTTTGAAGATTCACTTTTTATTCCTGTAATGAGCCTGGTTAATGATGCTTATTGCCGTGATATTTCAAATAAAGTGCGGTGGCAGCAAGAAGCAAAACGGAAACAGGGCATATATATAGGCGCATTTGCAGTATATGGCTATATAAGGCATGAAGATGCACCTGGAAAACTTGCTGTAGACCAGGTGGCAGCAGAAGTAGTGCGCCAGATTTTCGATATGAGGATTGATGGAAATTCTGCTGAAAAAATAGCATCTAAACTTAATTCGCAAAATATACCATCACCACTTGTATATAAGAGACTGAATAATAGTAAATATACAACTTCATTTGCCAAAAATAAAATGCCAGAATGGACACCTGTTGCTATAAGACGTATATTATCTAATGAGATATATACAGGTGTTATAATCCAGGGAAAAGATAAAAAGCTTAGTTATAAACTTCCTGTAAGAAAAAAGCTTCCTAAAGATGAGTGGATACGTGTTGAAGGGGCAGTTACCCCTATAATTACAAAGGATGTATTTGAAAAAGTACAGAAAATAGACTTAAGAAAAAAATATCACTAATAGGAGGCTGTTAATGAAAGAACGTGCGGGAATATATGCAAGAGTTTCAACAAAACATAACAATAATAAGGACCTGACAATAGAAAACCAGATAATTATTGCTAGAAGATATATCGAAGACAATTTAATGGAATTTGCAAATGTATATGCTGATACAGGTTATTCAGGCATGGATTTTGAAAGACCTGCATGGAAAAAGCTTATATCTGATATAGTACAATATAAAATAGATGCCATTGTTGTTAAAGATTTTTCAAGAATTGGCAGAAATTATATACTTGCAGGGGAATATACTGAAAAAGTTTTTCCAGCATATGGTATAAGGCTTGTAGCGGTTTCAGATGATTATGACAGCTTTAATAATATGCCAGGTGGTTTTTCTATGGGACTTAAAAATATTATTAATGAGTGGTATGCAAGAGATTTGGGAAGAAAGGTATCTATAGTAAAGCAGTATGCTAAATCACAGGGAGGATATACCGGTGGTGCTGCACCATATGGTTATTGTATAAAAATAGAGAATGGCATACGTGTACTTAAGGAAGACCAGACAATAGAGATATTAAAGCAAATTAAAGAACTTAAAAACAATGGATATACTTCATATGAAATAGCTGGCTGGCTTAACAGCCATAAGATAAACAGACCATCTGTATATAATATTACTAAAGAAATATACTATACAGGTAACAGCTATACCAAATGGGATGCTGGAAGTGTAAGAAGGTTATGGAATTCAGACACCAGAGGGGATTACCACACGGCTTAAAACAATATTACCTGTTTCCTGGGTGTCTTTTATTTCACTTTCTGCTATTTTGGGTGGATAAGTACCATATAAGGTATGTGGTGGTATTACATAAAGTTCCTCGCTTTCGCCAATACCTTCTTCTAAAGGTATCATAGAAACATTCTGTACAGCAGTCTGGCCTGGAAGTATTTCTGCACCTGAAACTTCTACAGTTTCAAAACCAGGTGCAGATACTTTTATGTTATATACTGAATAAGGCTGTCCTGCAACTGGTTCCATACTGTATTCAAGAGGTGGTGCAGGGAGTTCAATGGGTTCAGTCTGGCCTGAAATGTCTGTTTCTACTTCTTCAATTATTTCACCAGGATTGTTTTCATCTGTAATCTGGACTCTGGCACCTGCAACTGGTCTTGAAGCAATTATTGAAGTTACATTTGCACGGAAATATCCTATATTATCTGACTGTTGTAACCATATTGAAGCTGGCATAATATTTACCTCATTTCTGCGCTTATTAATACACAGTATTTACTATTATTCTATGCATATGTATGGCAACTGTGAATTTGCAGTTATCTTTTTTGTATATATAATGTTATAACACAGATTTGAATATAGTTCTTTTTCTATATGTTGTTGTATTTTTATTGTAGTGGAAGAGCTTCGGAATGTCTGGAATATGCCAGAAATATTGCAAAACAGCAAAACTGTTATAAAATAATACTTCTTACAGGAAGCAAGAACCAGAAAACACTAGATTTCTATAAAAACGCAGGATATAATAATACAGATAAAACTGCATTTATACAATGGTTTTAAATCCAGACAGAATGAAAAAAGCAGAAAAAGACAAATCTATAACAGTACATATCATGGACTTATAGTCTTCCTTTTCTATAATAGGACATAGTATTATAGAAAAGGAGGACTATAAGTTATGAAAAAATTAAACAAATGGATTGCCCTGTTACTGGCTGCCATTCTGGCAGTATTGCCATTTTCTGCATCAGTTTCAGTTGTGCAGGCAGGCAAAAAAACAGTAACACTAAACAAAGCAAAATTTAGCATGGAGCCAGGCAGCAGTACACAGCTTAAAGTACAGAATACATCAAAGTCTAAAGTCCAAAGTGTAACATGGTCTGTTATACAGGGAAAAGATGTAGTAAAACTGTCTGCAAAATCTAAAAAGTCTGTTATAGTAAAAGCAGTAAAAAAAGGAAAGGCAACTATACAGGCAAAGATTAAAACATCAAATGGTACTTTTACAAGAAAGGCTGTTGTTACAGTTTCCAACAATAGACAGCCTGTTCCAGAAACAACACAAGAACCAGCACCATCATCACCTGCTGTGCAGGTAACTGACACAGAGGTTAAAGAACTGATACATTATAATATGGATACAAGCCAGGATGGTAAACGTCTTATTGACCAGTCTGGGAATGGAAATGATGCAGAACTTGTCAACGTCAGTCCAGAGATACAGCAGAACCAGTCATTATTATTAGAAAAAGGCGGATACATAAAACTTCCAGAAAAAGTTTTTGCAGGAAGGGATACATTTACTGTTTCAATATGGCTGAAAAATTACAGTGGTACAGTAAATACAAGCGCAATGTTCATAGGCACAAAAGAAGCAATGCCTGTTTATTACTGGTTACTAAACCCAAGTAATCTTGAGGGACGTATGAAATCTGTAATGACAAATTCACGTAATCCAGAAGCCCCTTATAATACAGAAACAGGAATAAGTGCATCTATAGCATCTAAAGGAACGAAAGGACCTTTTACTGGAACAGAATGGAACCATTATGTAACAGTAATTACACCAGACAGTATTACTGGATATTTCAATGGTGAAAAAGTAGGAAGTTCAAAATTAAAAATGAAATTCAGTGATTTTGGAAATAACCTGGCAGCATATATTGGAAAGTCTTCCTATCCAGATGTTACATACACTGGATTTGTAAGAGAAGTACAAGTATACCAGGGTGCTAAAAATGATGTAGAAATATCACAGTTATACCAGGATAGTAAAGGAGAAGGCATGGAAACAAAAGGAACAAAATCAGAAATCTTTATTGCTGACCGTGCAGACCCATATATTACATTAGGACCAGATGGCTATTATTATTTTACAGCATCTTATCCAATGCGTGGCGCAAAGGACAAAGATGGTTATGACAGAATAATCTTAAGGAAAGCCAAAACTATTGAAGGTCTTAAGACAGCAGAGGAAAAAACAGTCTGGGATGAAAGCAGCAGTAAAATATCACATAGATTTATCTGGGCTCCAGAAATGCATTATATTGGAGGAAAATGGTATCTATATTATGCGGCAAGCAGCTCTCCAAATAATGTATGGGATATAAACTGCCATGTTCTTATGTGTACAGGAGATGACCCTTATAATGGCCAATGGGAAGAGAAAGGCAAATTCCAGGCAGCAAATGGAGATACAATATCGTTTACTGGTTTTTCACTGGATATGACTTATTTTGAATGTAATGGAAAATCATATGTAATATGGGCACAAAAGGTTGGCAATTCCAACTTATATATTGCAGAAACTGACCCAGCCGAACCTTGGAAAACCACTACAAAGGCAATGCTTCTTACAAAACCTGAATATTACTGGGAATGTGTTACATTCAGGGTAAATGAAGGTCCATCTGTACTTATCCATGATGGAAAAGTAATTGTAGCATATTCTGCATCTGCAACAGGTCCAGAATACTGTATAGGATATATGTATGCAGACGAAAAAGCAGACCTTATGGATATCAAGTCATGGACAAAACAAAAAACACCTGCACTAACTTCTGAAGACTTAATTGACGAATATGGTCCAGGACACAATTCATTTACAAAAGATGAGAATGGAAACTACATTTTTGTATACCATTCACGTTCAAAAGAGTGTTATGAAGGAAACTGTGGTTATGGAACAGAAGACCCTCTTTATGACCCATGCAGAAGTGCAAGAATACGTACTGTACAGTGGGATGAAAATGGCCTGCCAATACTTAACCAGTAAAATATATTCCTTTAAATAGTGTAATTATTTATTCCCTCCCTGCTTTTAAGCAGGGAGTTTTTCTTATTTTAATATTATAATAAGATAATCCTGGTTTCTTTTTAATTATTGATACCAGGAAAATAATATGTTAGAATTAGGAAAATAGAATAGGAGAGAGAAATAGATGTAAAATATGGAGAATATGAAAAGTAGCAAACAGGAGCACAATACTAATGTAGCATTAAATAATGATTTTATAGGTATAATATATGATGAACATTTTAAAAATGCTTTTAGCAATAAATGGTTATTGGCAGTAATAATAAAAGAAACTATAGATTTATACAGTAATTATTCTGTTAAAGAAATTGCACAAATAGTTGGTAATGTTAGTGCCAGTACAGTAAACGTTTCACTAGGATTTTAAAGAAAGGGAAGAAGGCAGAGAATAGGGCAGGGAAGAAGGTATACTTGGTACAATTAAAATTTGTGTAGATATTGGAATGGATTTTGAGGAAATTACCAGACATTTAATTGATACTTATAATCTTAACATCCAGCAGGTTCACACATATTTTAAAAATTATAAGGAAAGATATTCTTAATTAATAATAAAATGAGGAAATATTCCTAGTAATATTTCCTCGTTTTATTTACTAAAAAGTATAACGAATATTTTTTATATAGGATACTATTATTATATAAGATGCTATTATTCCTGACTGCATATTTTATCAATTTCTTTAATTTCTTCTTCTGTAAAAAATGAATGTTCTGCAACAGAAATATTTTCAAGAATTTGTCCGGGTTTTGACGCTCCAATAAGAACAGAACATACTTTACCATCACGGAGAATCCATGAAAGTGCCATTTGTGCAAGGGTTTGTCCTCTCTTTTTAGCAATATTGTTTAATTTTGCAATTTGTAAAAGTCTTTTTTCTGTTAAATCATCCTTACGAAGAAAACGGTGGTCCTTTGCAATCCTGCTGTCTTCTGGAATTCCATTAAGATATTTATCTGTCAGCATTCCCTGCGCAAGCGGGCTGAATGCAATAATTCCTATTCCTGCATTGTAACAGAATTCTTTTACACCATCTTGTTCAATTGTACGGTCAAAAATTGAATAACGTCTCTGGTTAATAATAAATGGACAATGAAGTTCATTTAAAATATTTAATGCCTTTCCAGTATATTCTTTATCATAATTAGAAATGCCTGCATAAAGTGCTTTTCCACTTTTTACAATATCTGCTAATGCCTGCATGGTTTCTTCAAGCGGAGTATCTCTATCCATACAGTGATGGTAGAAGATATCAACATAGTCAAGTTTCATACGTATAAGGCTCTGGTCAAGGCTTGCTATCAGGTACTTTCTGCTTCCTCCATTACCATATGGACCATCCCACATATCAAAACCAGCTTTTGTAGTAATAACCAGTTCATCACGGTAAGGGCGGAAATCCTCCTCTAGTATTTTTCCAAAATTATTCTCTGCACTTCCATATACAGGACCATAATTATTCGCCAGGTCAAACTGTGTTATACCAGAGTCAAAAGCAGTCCTTAACATCTGTTTCATATTATCATAGTTATCCTTGCTTCCAAAATTATGCCACAGCCCAAGTGATATGGCAGGAAATTTCAATCCACTTTTTCCTACAGGATTATATGTCATTTTTTCATATCTTGAATTGTCTGCTTTATAAATATTCACTGTATCTGCCATACTTTATTTCTCCTTTTATTAATAATTTACTATTAGTGTATACATAAATTAATTATCCGTTTTATAAATTTGTTTATTCAGGATTATAACATAACTTTTATAATCTGGCTATTTAATTTCTATAAGTTTTTAATAATATCAGTAAATTGTACATCAAAAGATATTTACAATCCACATTACCGGCTTGCTGAGGTTAAAGTAATACAATATACAAAAATTATCTTTCTTATTAAGCTTAAGCTTCCCCATTTTTTAGTACGTAATTATTTTGGATTGCCAGAGTAATACAATTTCTATATAATTTAAAAGATGAAAAAACTAAAAAAATATTAAGACATTGACATGGACTTGTATACTAAAGTATAATTAATTTTCATAAGTATATTATTGATAATATATAAAAAATATCAGGTTATATCTGTATCCATAGTAATTAACAGCAGCTTCACAGCTAATAAATTTGTACATTTTTAAATTTTAAAATATACTATAGAATAGCCAGGAGGGAAAATATGTATACAAACAGCATAGTAATTATAAAAGGAGGCACAAATTATGGTAAAAGAAGAAATTCTTCCAAAAAAGGAATTTACAGAATGTACCAGTATGGACATTTGTATCCGTTTTGCTAGTAAAGCCTTTTTTACAGGAGAAAAGTATTTAATTAAAGATATTTCAGAAAAAGGCATACAGAAAATTATAGAAAATGTACGTAATAAAAAGTATAAAAGTTTGTATCTTTCTTTAGACCCAGATGGTGAAATAGATTGTTGTAAATATCTTACCTTGGAAAGCACTGGTGAATGGATTGCTATCCAGATAGTAGATGATATAAATAATATATGGTACTCTTCTTTTGATATAAATTATTTAAACTCAGAAGAAGTATCACCAATAGAATGTAGTGATGGACAATCTGAAATTTTAAAGAAATATACAATACATAATGTAAAATTAGCAGCAGATTGTATTGAATGGTTTATCAGGACAAGTGAACCTTATCCAGGTATGGAATGGCTTAAAACAACTTGTTAATTAACAGGGATTTATAACATCTGCAAATTAATATTATTAGTCAAGTGGATATTTACAATCCGCTCTGCTACTTGTTTATAACCTTATAACTGCTACCACAGCGTTCTCGTGGGAGCTTATGCTGCCACTGGAACAAGTAAATCTCCCTTTTCTATGTTTCAGAAACATAAACGGTGGAGATGGACTTACTTGATAAGGTTAAAAAGGGGCTGACACACTAAAAATTAGTGTGCAGCTTCTTTTTCTTGTAAAATTTTAAAATTACCATAACCAATAAGCTAGATATTCCGTATCAGAGCAACGGAACACGGCCTGGTTTCTCTTTAATTTGTAAAAGCACCAGTATTTAACTGCTTTAGTAATATATTATTATAGTTAAAAAAAAGAATCGACTGGCATTGTATTTCCAAGAATTTCACGGGAAGCAAATAAGTTCATATCCCTTTTTGTACTTACTGACCATTTCACAAGGGTAATATTACGCCTTTCTATTTCTATAGCTGTAATACCTGCTGGATGTACACAGCTTCCTGTATTACAGTATGGTGACCCCTTAGAACCAGCCATAGGGTGGTGTGTATGGCCTGTAATCATTATATAATTATTCTTTATTGCCCAGTCCGCAAGTATCTTTTCTGTTTTTTTCTTTTTTGTGTTGTTTTTGGCAGCACTTGTAGGGTCGTGTACACCAAGATATTCTAATGGTCTCCATATATAACGTACCATAAAACGTGCAAGAGGCCATAAAGTGCTGTTAAGTATATCTGCCTGGTGCCCGTGTGTCATAAATATCTCATGTCCTTTAAGGGTATCATGTAAAATAATCCCTGGATAAAACTGGACATCAGGACAGAGTGGTTTATCACAAAGTACCTTATCACAATAGAATGAATTAAAATACTTTTTAGGAAACTTTGGATATTTTTTAACTATATCATGGTTTCCATAGACTCCATAAAAACGTTTTTGCATATAAAACATAGAAAGCATTTCATAGCTTTGTTTGTGGTTTTCTTTAATGGATTTCATAGAACGGTTTTCCCACAACTCATCACCATCACCTAATTCTATATAAGCAAATCCTCTTTGGAAATAATAACGCAGGGCAGCAAGGTAAAGATACTCATCCTGTAGGAAATTATCATTTGCCTTGCCTGTTCCCCTGTGGCAGTCGCTAAAAACAGCATACCTGGAAGACGGTTTCAGAGGGAGGTTTAGTGAATCCCTGTATGTCTTCTGTATACGGCTTTCAAATCCCATTTATGCGCCTTTCCTTTCTTGGGGGTTTATGGAATTTTTGCTTCCTGTTTTTCTTCATGCATAACATATGCCTGAATACAAATGGAAGGAAATAATATAAATATAATATTTTATCAAGTGTACATTCAAATGGCTTTGTCACCCACATATACAATTTGCAAAAAAGCCTGTTTTTAAATTGTGCCCATCTGGCTTTACAACACCTTTTACAACATGGCTGTGCTGAACATGGCTTTGATATTGTAAAACATGCTGTCATATCACACACTGTAACGCCGCATTTTATATAACCGCATTGTAGCAGGCTTTGAAGGAAACAGTACATCATTGTTTCACATTTGAATGTAATAGAAACATGGATTACAAGATTTCTGGGTTCACAGCATCTTCCAGGACAAAATCCTGTCAGCCACCAATGTGGCTGTTTTGCGGTGAAAAGTGGTGTACCTTTATAAAATGTAGTCATAGATATGGATAAAAGTTCTCTGTCGGACACACTGTGGAAGAGTGCTTTATCATATTCCCATGGGCTTAAAATCCTGTCTGCGTAATATATGCCAATTTCACTGCCAGCACTTATTCCATACTGGCCTTTCCAGAATTCAAACATCCATGTACGGTTATCATAATTAAAATAAACTGGTTCACAGTCAAATACCATTGAAAAATGTACTGCTGTTTTATCATATAAAGAACAATAACCATATTTTCTCTGCCACGCATCAACCCTTGATGTGATAATATCCTGTGATGGGGAATAACAGAAACCAAATGGTTCCATAATTCTATTTAAAAGGCATACTTTCTCTTGTAATTGTATTTCACATATTTTACAGATTATTCTCTTTTTTCTCCAGTGAAAGAGTATAAAACAAAGTATACATATAAATATTAATACTCCAAATAAAATGTACATAATAATTAATCCTTATATAGTATTTTTTATATTATATGGAAATAAAGCTTGTCTGGAAACATCATCTACATCAGTAGAATTATTAAAATGAATTTTACAATTATTTCAGACTATCATAGTATACTCATGCTATCTGGGTAGAATACAAATTTACATATGTAGAATATTAATTAATTTTATTTTTTGTATTGACACTTTTTAACTCCAATAGTAGAATATATATATCTTTATTAAAAGGTCTTTCAGGCTGTACAGCTGTATAGCACAAAACTATAAGGCGGAAGTTCTGGTACACCAAAGGCCATTTCTGGCAGGCAGGAACTTTAGGAGGAGGTATAATAAAATGGGGGAAATCCGGCTGCATGAAGGAGAATTAAACGTAATGGAGCTGCTGTGGTCAAATAAAGCTTTAGCTGCAAAAGATATTGCAAAAATTATTAAGGAATATATCGGCTGGGAGAAAAATACTACTTATACAGTAATAAAACGCCTTATAGATAAAGGTGCTATAATAAGGGAAGAGCCTGGTTTTATATGCAGGGCCAATGTCACCAAAAGAAAAATCCAGGATATCGAAACACAGGCTTTGCTAAACCAGTTGTACAATGGTTCAGTTTCTAACTTTATCACAGCATACCTGGCAGAACAAAAATTGTCTGGTGCAGACATTGCTGAACTTAAGAAAATAATATCAAGCCAGTCTGGCGGAAAGCAGGAAAAGTTGTAATGATAAATAAGCTATACAGGGCGGGAGATAATTAAAAATTTTATGGGGGTATTTTTATATCTCTTGGATAAACTCCAGTTTATCAAATAGATAGGGGTATTTTTTGGAAAATTTTTACAAGTAACAGAATATTCCTTTAATCCTTTTATACACAACCTTAATGTATAATAAATAACCAGGTATACATAACCAATAACATCAAAAACTAAAAGAAATCCACAATCTGTATTGCCTGTTGGCAAAAATTTGTTGCTTACAAACAATTTAGAATTTATGGAGGATTTTTATATGGGAACATCAAATAATGAAACTTACCACCAGCAAAATATACAACAGAATACACAAAAACTACGTAACCTGTTGCGTGAAATGCCAGGATTTTGTAAAGATTATTTCCGTGGCATTGAACCTTCAACATCTGCCAGGACACGTATAGGCTATGCATATGATATAAGGACATTTTTCAGGTTTCTTGTTTCTGAAAACCCTGTATTAAAAAATACAGAAATAAAAGACATAAACCTTACACATCTTGATATGGTTGAACCTGTAGACATTGAAGAATACATGGAATACCTTAAGTTATACTATTATGATGGCCAGAAATATACTAATGATGAACGCGGGCTTCACCGTAAAATGGCATCTTTACGTAGTTTCTATCTCTATTACCAAAAAAGGGATATGATAAAAAATAACCCAACTGTTGTCGTAAATATGCCCAAACTGCATGACCGGGAAATAATACGGCTTGACCCAGATGAAGTCGCTGAACTTTTAGAACTGGTTGAACATGGAGGCAATAACCTTAGTGGTATTAAAAAAACATATTACGAAAAAAACAAACTAAGAAACATTGCTATTTTTACACTTTTTCTTGGAACAGGAATACGTGTTTCTGAATGTGTTGGGTTAAATATTGAAGATGTAGATTTCAGGGAAAACAGAATAAGGATTATACGTAAAGGTGGCAAGGAAGAATATGTGTATTTTGGGGATGAAGTTGCAGAATCCCTTAAGAATTATATAGAGCTTTCAAGACGTACCATTGACCCTAAAGAAGGTCATAAACATGCACTCTTCTATTCTATACAAAGACGCCGCATAACTGTACAGGCAGTGGAAAACCTTGTAAAAGACTATGCAAGCCAGGTAACTACATTTAAACATATTACACCACATAAGTTAAGAAGTACATATGGCACAGCACTATACCACCAGACGGGTGACATATATCTTGTAGCTGATGTATTAGGACACAATGATGTCAACACCACAAAAAAACACTATGCTGCAATTAATGATGATAAAAAACGTAAAGCCGCCAATGCTGTAACTTTACGTAAAAACTAACTGCTTGCTGGCAAACCAAAACAAAATTCCAACTAAGGTTGTAATTAATCTTAATTTACTGCTTACAGACCGGACTAATAAACGTATTGTGGTATATTAGCAAGAGACCAGGCTCCTGCTAATATACTAAACCTCTTAAGAAATACACCTTTAAACGGATTTTAATAAAATTAAAGCTTTGCAAGTTTCTCTACTTCTGTAATACTAAGCCCTGAATACTCTGCAATTTCTTCAATAGCCAGTTTACCATTTTCCAGCATTTTAAGTGCTATTTTATTCCTTGTATCACTTATGCCCTGTTCTAAGCCTTGTTTTATACAATAACCCTTGCTTCTGTTTCAATAAGTGCTCCTCCCATAATATCACCTATACCTTTCTGCACATTTTTATATTTCTTTGTAAGTTCTTTAACAACATCATTAGAAAGTTCTATAATTGTCCGTTTATCAAATGCACCAATTATTCCTTCCTGTTCCAGTTTATCAAGTTTTATTAAAATATATTGGTACTCTGTTTCTAGTTCTTTTAATTTTTGTTTATTGTTGTTATATTCTTCTAATATATACAGGTACAATAATATGCCTTCCAGCATATATTGCATCAGATTTTAATGAATTACACTTCTTTATTTCTTTAATATAATCCTCTATAGAGCCAAATTCCTCTGAATAATATTTATATGCAATACTCCATAAAGTATCATCTGTTTCAATATATACTGACATATAAGTAATATTGCTGTTATCTGCTTTACTTACAGTTCTTTGCTTTGTACATAATATAAATAAACTTAATATTAATGAAATAATTATTAAGATTAATGGTATTATAATAATTTTTGTCTTAAACAATGTAATATACTGCTCTCCTGCTTGTCTTATATGTATTTTAGGGGTTGCTTTTCTTATTATCATATGAATTTCCTCCTGTTATTTTTCAAACATCCGTTCTGGTATAATAATACATCTCAAACATTTGTTTGTCAAGAGAAAATACAAATATTTGTTCGTAACATTTGTTCGTTAATTTACAGGCATTTGATACGCCAAATACTTTTAAACCAGGTAAATAACAAATAATCCCATTTTTTATTAGTAATTATCTCCAGTAAAAAAATTCCACAAGACTATTACTAATCTTGTGGAATTTTTTTACAATTCTTTACACATATGTGATATATATACTTTTTAACCATATCAGTTTATGTCTTTATTTAATTGTTTTTATTAAACGGAATACCTGTTCTGCCGTATTCATTATATTTTTTATGGCATTTTCTTTATCCATTGCCTCTTTTAAAGTACACACTGACCTCAATACTGGAAAAAATGCATCAATCCCTGTCTTATTACATACAAAAGCTCCATCTGTGACACTTCCAGAAAATGCAATAACAGGTTTATTATATTGTTTAGCAAGACTTGCAACACCTGCTGGTGCTTTTCCCATTACAGTCTGTCCATCAAGCTGCCCCTCTCCTGTTACTACTATATCTGCTTCTTTTACATATTGTTCAAAACCTGTTTCACGTAATACCAGTTGTACACCTGGTTCCAGGGAAGCATCCAGGAATGTCTTTGCAGCAAATCCCATTCCTCCTGCAGCACCTGCTCCTGGATAATTTATATCTGCATCTGGAATAAATTTCTGTACAACTCTTGCATAATTATACATCCATGTATCCATTTGCATTGCAAGTTTAACAGAAGCCCCTTTTTGTGGAGCAAAAACCATACTACAGCCATTTTCACCACACAAAGGATTTGTTACATCACAAGCAACTTTAAAATTACAATCATTTAATTCCGGCAATACATTAATATCTGTAATAACTGATAAATCCTTTAAGCCTGTTGCACCATACGCTATAGCCTCACCATTAGAATTTTCCATTCCAAAACCAAGAGCCTGGAGCATACCTGTCCCGCCATCGTTAGTTGCACTTCCCCCAATTCCAATAATAAAATTGCGGCATCCATTCACTATTGCATCTTTTACTACTTCTCCTACACCATAAGTAGTTGTATAAAGAGGATTTCTCTCATTTTCACTAATTAATGTAATACCTGCCGCACCTGCCATTTCAATTACCGCTGTATTTCCATTAATAATAGCATATTGGCAGACTACTTGTTTTCCTAATGGACCAGTAACATCTGCTTTACAGATTATTCCATTACATCCAGATGCAAGTGCCTGGACAGTACCTTCACCACCATCAGCCAATGGGCGTACAATAATTTCTGCATCTGGAAATGCCATCCTTGCTCCCTTTGCAGCACTTTCCCCAGCTTCTAAAGAGTCTATGCATCCCTTAAAAGAATCTATTGCAATTAAAATATTCATAAAATACTAATCCCATTCAATTTCATCTCCATTGTCACGTAAAAACTGGTATAATTCTTCCTCATTTTCAATAAGTGAAGTTATAATTTCTGCAAATTTCTCTGATTTCTTTTTATTTTCAGGAGTTAAATCATAATATGCAACATACATGCCTGCTTCTGGGTCTGTTTTCATCCCTTCTAGTAAATCTGGTGCATTTATTTCAAGATAACAATTAAAAAATGCTTCCCAGTTATACCCGTTCATATATGCATATTCATTAATATCATTCATCTTTTCCCCAATTTCAATTATCTTCTGTTCATCAACATAAAAACATACATCAAAATAATTACCTGATTCAAATACTTTTACATAACTATTCACAAAATCCCTCCATTTTCTCACATAATTCCAGCACTTTATCCAGTACCTTTTCGGAAAACATCTCTTTTTCATTAACAATAAAAATATTGCCAGACAAACTTAACTGGTTCTTTAACCCATATGGTACAATAGCATAATCTGCCATTTCAATCATAGGAATATCAAATAAACTATCTCCTGCAGCTATTACCTTATCTGCACCAAGTTTTTTCTTTAACCTGGTTATAGCTACCCCTTTATTTAATCTTTTAGGTAGTATATATACTTTTGTTCCATTATTAAATATATCAACTTTACTATTATCTAGTAAATTCCGCAAATCTATTACCACTGTTTCTGGTTCTTCACACTTTGTAAAAACAAATAAACCACGGATAAATCTTAACTCAAAATTTCTTCTTGTATCATATTCTAATAATTCAATACCTCTTTTTATTTCATCTTCTGAGTCTTTCACCATATTAACAGAGTCTATGTACCATTCTGGATTTTCCTCTCCATCTTCTAGCAATATTCCACCATTACATACAAGCGCATACTTAGGCTTAGGTATTCCTAAATTAATTCTTTTATACTGTTCCACTGTCCTTGTAGTAGTTGGTACAAAATTAATGATTTTTGTCACACTATTAAGAAGCATGGAAGTACGTTTTGTAATATATGATATTTCCCTGTCATTGTATATCTCTACATTAATTTTATCAGAACCAATATTATGTTTATAAGAATATACCAGTGTATTATCTAAATCTGAGTTAAATATATACATTCCTTAAAAGTCCCTTATCTGCCCAAAGAATATATCTTCCTGCAGCAAGTTAATTGCTTTGTACTAAACTGCTATTGTTAAACACCAGTATGCCAGCATATACAAAACAATTAACTGCAGCAGTATAGAAATTCCTTATACAAATATTATAAATATACTTGCCTATCCCTGTACCTTTAATACAGTTTTCCTTACAAGGTCTACTGGAATCATTGTAACTGCCAGTAAAATAACTGCTACCCATCCAGCCAGCCCAAAAGGTACACAGCTAAACATATTTCCAATCAATGTAAAAAATTCAAATGGAACTAATGCTGCATTTACAATTACAGCCTGTACAATAATAATAATAAAAAATACCTTAAGAAATCCCTTATTTTCATCAAGCCCCTTAAAAATTCCAAAGCCTTCATCACGCACATTAAAACCATTAAACAATGCTGCTACAATAAACAAAACAAAATAACCTGTAAGATGCTGCTTGTCCGATTCAAATAAGTTTCTAAAGAAAGGAAGTTTCAAATATACAAAACTTATTGCTGTAAGCCAGAATCCCATAATTAATATTTGTGCCATCATCTTTCTATTTATTATACTCTCATCCCTGCGCCTTGGTTTTTCCTGCATATATTCCTTAAGTGCTGGCTCATTACCAAGCATAATTGCACCAAGTCCGTCCATAACCAAGTTTACAAATAATAAATGTGTTACTTTAAGGGGTTCTTCTACACCAAAGAAAGGAGCTATTGCACTTACAATAACAGCAGTAACATTAATGACAAGCTGGAATTTACAGAATTTCAAAATATTATGGTATATTGTTCTTCCATATAAAATAGCATCTTTTATTGATTTGAAATTATCATCAAGAATAACTATTTCACTTGCCTCTTTTGCTGCTTCTGTACCACTTCCCATAGCAAAACCTACATCAGCCCTCTTTAATGCAGGAGAATCATTTACACCATCACCCGTCATTCCAACAACCAGGTTCATTTCCTGGCAAAGCCTTACCATTCTTGACTTATCAGTAGGAAGAGCCCTTGCAATAACCCTGATATCTTTAATAATCTTTTTAACTTCATCATCAGACATTTCATTTAACTGTGTTGAGGACAATGCCTTATCACTATTATTTTGCAGAAGACCTGCATCCTTAGCGATAGCAACCGCTGTTTCCAGCCTGTCACCTGTAATCATAACAACCTGGATACCAGCTCCCTGTACTTCTTTAATAGCTTCCCTTGCTTCCGGCCTTACATCATCACGTATACCCGCAAGCCCAATAATTACTATATCATCATTAATAGTATTTTCTACCAGTCCTGACTCTGAATAACCAAATGCAAGCACACGCATAGCCTTAGTTGCAAGCCCGTCAATTTTCTGGTTAAGGACTGTCATATCAATATTTTGTATATTTCCATCACCATCTAAATATTTTGTTGCCTTTGCAAGAAGTTTTTCAGGAGCACCTTTATAAAAAGTCTTTCCTGTACTTTCAATACGTGCCTGGCTGAATTTATTAGCAGAATTAAAGCCTTGCTGTGCTGTTACTATATATTCTTTATTTCCAGCTAATGTTGTAAATACTTTTTCACCAATAAATTTCATTAATGCCTGGTCAGTTGCATTGCCACCAATAACCTTGTGGGATGCATCAAACATTGACTGTGTATTCTTTCCAATAGCCAGGTCAACAAACTCTTTTACTTTTTTATGGCTGTCCATTGCAGATATAGGAATTGAAGTACCATCACCAAGGAAAAAGTCCACCACTTCTAATGAGCCCTTCGTAATTGTACCAGTCTTATCACTAAATAAAATATTAAGTGAACCAGCAGTTTCAATACCTTCTGCCTTACGTACAAGTACATTATGGTCAAGCATTTTACTTGTATTCTGCATAAGTACAAGTGAAATCATTAATGGAAGACCCTCTGGTACTGCACATACAATAATTACAACTGCCAGTGAAACTGCTTCAACAACATCTTTTATGATATCCTGTATACTTGCAGAAAAATATGCAGTAATACCACCTGCTGAAACAATAAAATATATAAAATACAAAACAGCTATAACGATAGCACCAATATACCCAAATGTAGAAATCTGCTTTGCAAGTTTGGAAAGCTTTACTTTTAATGGGGAATCTGGTTCATTTTCCTGCATTTCCTCAGCCATTTTACCCATCATTGTCTTTAAGCCAGTTTTCCGTACATCCAGTACACCCTCACCATCAAATACAACTGCGCCACGGAAAAGCGAATGTGCATCCACAAAAGTATCACCTGTTATATCATCAGGAAGGTTAAAACTGCTGTCTGCCTTAGTCTTTTTACACTCTTCTGCTTCCCCGTTTAAAGCAGAATTATCTACTCTTAAAGAGCCATCCAGAAGAATGCCATCAGCTGGAATTTTATCACCAGACTGTAAAAGTACCTTGTCACCAACTACTACATCATCAACGCAGATTACTGTAACAGCGCCATTCCGGTATACTTTACATTTGTCCTTCTCTGTATTGTCCTTAAGTTCCCTGTATTTTGTGTCACTTGCGACACCAGTTTTAGCTGACACGACAGCAACTATAAGCACAGCTATAATCGTTCCTAATGGCTCATATATCTCTGCATAGCCAAAGAAAAACATTATTATCATTAATGCTGCAATAGCCAGAAGAATTTTTATCATAGGGTCACTAAATGTTTCTTTAAATTCTTCCCAGAATGTAGTGGGTTCAGAATCTGGAATTTCATTCGAGCCATACTTCTGCCGTGACTCTTCTGCTTCCTTATCAGTTAGTCCATTATATTTCATATAAAATCTGCTCCTTTGTTAATTACATAAAGGGAGAAACCCTTTGTTGGTTTTAGCTTCTCCCTATATGTTAATTATTATTCGTATTAACGGAATCTTGCAGAAAGTTCTCCAAGACCAGGGTCATTGGTACCTTGTCCAATAGCATTAAACTTCCATTCGCCATTACGTCTGTATACTTCGCCAAATATCATAGCTGTCATTCCTGAATAATCATCAGTTAAATTATATCTCATCATTTCCTTATTATTACGCGTATCAACCAGCCTGATAAATGCATTTTTTATCATTCCAAAATGCTGGCGTCTCTGTACTGATTCATATATAGTTACAACAATTACAATTCTATCATATTCAGCAGGCACACGTGCAAGGTCAACAATAATCTGTTCATCATCACCATCTCCAGCACCTGTAAGGTTATCTCCCTGGTGTAATACTGTACCTGATATATGGTTAAGGTTGCCATAGTATACTAAATCTTCTTTTGCAGCCAGTTTTCCATTTTTCAGCATAATTGCAGAAGCATCACAATCTATTGGCTTTGGCTTTGGTGAAAAGAAACCACCTTTTTGTGGGGCTTCATCCCATCCCAGCCCAACTATTACACTTGAAAGCCCTGTATTATCTTTTGATAAATTTACTTTTTGTCCTTTTTGTAAACTTATAGACATATTAGTCCTCCATTCTATTTGCTTTCTACTCTGCATCCACCCCAAAGCTGGCACATAATGCTGCAAGACCTCCCTGGTATCCGCTTCCGATTGCATTAAACTTCCATTCACTGCCATTTTTATATAATTCACCAAATACGGCAGCTGTTTCAATGGAAAAGTCTTCACCTAAATCATAACGCAGCATTTCTTCACCTGTAACTTCATTATAAATCCTGATAAATGCGTTATTAACCTGTCCAAAGTTCTGGCGTCTTTGTTCTGCTTCATAAATAGTAACTGTAAATGCTATTTTTTCAATATTATCTGGGACTTTTGAAAGGTCAATTTTAATCTGCTCATCATCACCATCCCCTACACCAGTAAGGTTATCTCCCTGGTGTACTACAGAACCAGAAGGATGTGACAGGTTTCCATAAAAAACAAAATCTTCTGTCCTGCTAACTTTGCCTGTACCAGCCAGCATGAATGCAGCAGCATCCAGGTCAAAATCTCCGCCTGTATCAAACTGGTTTACATCCCATCCTAATCCAACTACTACATTTTTCAGCCCTGGATTTCCTTTTGTCAGGCTGACTTTCTGTCCTTTTGATAAATTAATTGGCATATATAATTTTCCTCCTTTATGCTACTTCAATGCCATAATGGCCACAAAGTGCAGCCAGGCCTCCTTGGAATCCGCTTCCTACTGCATTAAATTTCCATTCACCATTATATTTATATAATTCACCAGCAACTATTGCTGTTTCTATTGAGAAATCTTCACCTAAATCATATCTTATTAATTCCATGTTTGTTGTTTCATCCACAATCCTTATAAATGAATTTGAAACCTGCCCAAAATTCTGGCGTCTTTGTTCTGCTTCATAAATAGTAACTGTAAATGCTATTTTCTCAATATTTTCAGGAATTTTAACCAGGTCAATCTGTATCTGTTCATCATCACCTTCACCTTCACCAGTAAGATTATCTCCCATATGTTTTACAGCTTCACTTGGATGTACAAGATTGCCATAAAAGATAAAATCCTTGTCATTAGGGCATTTGCCATTAGAACCACATAAAAATGCCGATACATCCAGGTCAAAATCTGCACCAGAATCAAATGAATTAACATCCCATCCAAGCCCTACCATAATATTTTTCAGTCCTGGATTTCCTTTTGTTAAATCTACTTTTTGTCCTTTTGATAAATTAATTGGCATATTCCTTCCTCCTTTAAATATTTATAAATATATTACAAAGTAACCCTAAAACAGTAATCTAAGGTTTTAATTTCTTTTCTGTGGCATATGGTACTGCCTGTTAAAATCCTGTTTAATGGCTTCAAGGCGTGCCTGGTCTTCTATACGCTTTTTCCTTGCATCTTCCTGTATTCTCCTTGTTTCTTCAATACCACTTGTTATTGTCCTCCAGGTTGTTTCCAGTGTTTCAATCTGGATAGAACTTCCAGATGCAAGTCTTGCTGTCATCTTAGATGCCTCAACTGTATTTTTAGCATTTTTCATTAACATTTCATTAGTCTTCTTGTCAAGTTCAGCCATTGCCTCAGCCTGTATTCCCTGTCTTTTAAGAAGTATAGCCTGTGCAAGTGCCTGTTTAAACACAGGAAGGGTTACAATAAATGCAGAATTAATCTTTCTTACAAGGTTATAATTGCTAAATTCCATTGTTTTTATCATTGGAATTGACTGCATTGCAACATTTTCTGCTGTCCTTAAATCCTGTGTACGCTGTTCCATCATCATAAGTGCCTGGTTAAGGTTTGTAAGTTCAAACTGTATTGAATTATCCCCTGTATTAGCCATATCTGTTTCTCTTTGCTTAATATAATCTTCAATTTCTTTACATGCCTGTTCACCTGCAAGAATATATTTTACAAGCTCATGGTAAAAGTTTACATTAGATTCAAACATCTGGTTTAATTTCTGGTTTGATTGTTTAATTTCTGATTCATATCCTTTCAGCTGCACATAAATTTTATCTACTTCTTCTCCCATTGTATGGTACTTAGCAAGTATCTTATCCAGTTGTTTCTTCATATTTCCAAAAAGTTTTCCAAACAGCCCTGGATTATCCTGGATTTCATCAATATCAAACTTTTCCATTATTTTTGCCAGGGTCTTAAGCATCCCGCTTGTATCATCCAGCAAAGACATATTCATGCTGTTTAAAATAACATCTGAAGCCTTAGATATTTCTTCTGCAGCCTCTGCCCCAAATGAAACAATAGTATCAAGATTATTTATTTCAACTGTGCTTACAATAGCATCAACTTCCGCAGAATTAACCAGGGCAAGGTTCATCTGTTCCCTGTCTGCTACAATATCATACTGTTCTATAACTTCTGTTTCTTCTTTAGGCACTGGTGCTGCCGCTGGTGTTTTAACTGTTTTACTAAAATCAATAGCCATAAATTATCTTCCTCTCTTAAAAATTCTGTCACGCCAGGATTTTGGACGTGTATCTGGTGAAAAAGCTGCAATATCAGGAACAGACAGTTCATACATATAACTTCCTGCCTGGTGCTCTTCTATTAATTGCTTATTGTAGTATTTCTCTACAGTCTGGTATCCAGTAGGGACAAAGAAAATTACATCAAACCCTGCAAGATTTAAAAATGCTGCAAGTATTGAATCTTCAAGTGAAATTGTCTTTTCACCAGTGTTAATATAAATAAATTTTGGATTTTTCTTAGTAAAATCAAACTTTTGTATTAACCTTGTTATTTCTTTAGGAAGATTTAATATAGTTGCAATTATTGTATACTCTGTACCATTTTCAAATGTCCCTTTAATAATCTTCTGGTCAATAAGTATCTGTAATTTATCTAAAATATGTTCTTGTACTTCATCCCTTAAAACGCCATATTGATACTCTTTATGTTCTTTAATTTTTGTCCTTTGCAGCCTGCCATTTTTATAAAACCCGGCAGAATATGCTTTCATAGGATTTGGTGCTTCTGGCTTAATTAAAGGCACATCTTTTACTAAAAATGTATCTTCATCTATAAGTTCTTTTATTAACATCCAGTATTTATTTGCCTGTCCGTCTTTAACACCTGACACTTTTGCAAATATTACTGGAATATTTACTTTGTCACCAGTTACAGCAAAATTAGGCCTGTATTTTAACTCCTGGTTCCATAAAATTTTTATTTCTTCGTACATTGTCTGGAGTGTAACTACATCTGCTTTCTGGTACTGCTGGTTTCTGTACATTCCAGAATCCTGGTACATTATAGTATCCAGTTCCCTTTCAGCATGGTATGCAACAGTTCCAATTTTAACAGCAGAATTTTCTTGTGGAAACTGTGCAATATCCATTGTATCTGTATAATTAATTTCATATAAGATGCTGTCTGTAAGACAACATCCTTTATCAAGTCCAGGATTTAATACCAGTACATCCACAGGAAGCCTTGCAAGCATCTTTAAAAAAAGTGCTTCATTGCTATCTTTACAGCCACCCATATGGATAAAACAGCTGTTAACAGCCTCTTTCCATCCTGCAAAAAGTTCCTGGCGGTATCTTTTCATCCAGCAGACAAGATAAACTCCCTTATTAGTAAGCTTATTAATGTTCATACCAGTTTTTTTTGATTCTTCAATCATTATATCAAGAAAAGCCTTAACCATTAACTGCTGTAATGTAATATTTGAAGGGTATACAAGATTACCTGCCAACCCAGACAACATCTGGTCCTGTCCCTGGTAATTTTTGCGGTTTACTGCTGATATTTCTTCCATTAATGGCTTAGGAACCATACCATTAATAATAACTGTTTTCCTCTTTTTACTATTTAGTTCCTGTCCAAACTTGTATAATTCATTTACATATAAAAGTTTATCTTCAACACCATTTATCTGTATGAAACAATTATAAAAAAATCTTGAATCTGTACCTCTTTCTCTAGTGTTTTTACATATATCAGCCAGCCCTTTGCCCTCTGTCCATGCATTTGTACAATTAGTTATTTCTGGCATCCTGCCATAAAGCCGTTCATTGCTGGCAAGGTTCTGTATTTCTTCCCTTATCACTTTTAATGAAAAGCCTTCTGGAAAAGGTACCATGCCAGGAAGTACCAGTTCATCAGGGCATACTGTGCCTGCTTCCTGGCATTTCTTATTACTGTTATACTGTAGCAGGACTATATCACATCCTGCATTAGACAATACTGACATAATCATTAATTCATAATTTCCAGGTTCACCTTCATATAAAATTTTTGGTACTCTGTTTTCCCCAAGAAGGTTTACAATACGCTCAAATTTATAATATAACCAGCACATAAATTTTATATATGCATTTTTAAGCATATTTTCATTTTTGCCCGCTTTGCGAAGAGAATCAAGAGAATCATATATAGAAGCAGCAACATTGTCCCGTTGGTAATTATTCATTCTTGGAAGCCATTTTTTAAAACTGTCTGAGATAAATCCCACACTTAATTTAAAATCCCCGCCCATAATTTCATTATAATATGCCAGGTTCTTTTCATCAGGGTTAGGAATTTTTCCTTCAATAATAACACCAGACTGTCTGGCGGCTTCATAATATTTTCTTATAAAACTTCCAATTTCATCTGTATATGCATTAATTCTGTAAAAAAATACCCCTTTGCCAGGTCTTAAACCAAGATTTAAGAAAAAGTCATCTAGCTCATGTATTTTCTGCTGTTTAAACATTGGTGTTTCACCTTTAATATCTTTTAATTCTATTTTTATTTAATTCATATCCAAGACCTGCCCCAACTATTCCTCCTAAAATATGGGTAAGGTTTGAAACATTATCCTTTACAAACAAGCCATCATAAACTTGCCCGCCTATATATATCACGGCTACAAGAATAAATGTAAGTGGTATGCTTCCTTCTTTTATACTGGTAAAGGATGAAAGAAGGATAAAAGCAAATACAACGCCACTTGCACCTAATAACTGTATACGTGGAAAAATAATAAAATTTACTAATCCTGTAACAAGTGCAGTTGACAAAATAACAAATAATATATTTGACGGACCATATTTTTCTTCTAAAAGAGGCCCAACTACCAGGATAAACATTATATTCCCTATAAAATGTTCCCATCCAGCATGTCCAAATATATGGCCTATAAATCTTATATATGTGAGTGGATCCATTAAAGAAGAACGGTATACACTGAATAATAAATTAGTCGAAACTCCTTTTGTAATAATACCAACTATAAGAGAAAGAAAACAAATTCCTGTAAACCCCAGGATAACTGGTGAATTATAAGAAATTTTAAGTTTTGTATTAGTATTTTTCATATTAATCCCCATACTGCCATTTAAGTGTCTGTAAATTGCCTGTATTATTAGTTTATAATTATTTACAATGTTTTTGTGTGGTTTTTAAAAGTATAAAACAGAACTATAACAGTCCTAAAATTATCTACAAGTATAACACGTCTATATTTCTTTTTCAAGTTTTATCCAAAATTATATAAATCCATGAATGAACTTGTTTATGTCACTGTATTGTATAGCCAGGTTTATATTTTGTCCAATGTCAATAACAGCCGGACTTATGCCTGTTTTATTAATAATTTCTGAAAATACTACATCTTTATTAACTTAAAGTAACAGTATGTTAATATATCACATTGTAAGCATATAATAAAAGAATAAGTTTCTGCGTCTTTACATATTTTTTGTGTTATAACTTTTATCTGTATAATTAATGTAGTCTTTGTATAACAATATATATCCAATACATTAATATTATTACAAAATTTTTCTTAACTTACTTACTCATTTCATTTCTGTCTTTATATATAAATACCAATAGTTTCTTTTAATGCCCAGGACAGCCTTCCTGACAACTGCTGGTTATTGCCAGTTATCTTTATCTCTAAAAAGTTTGTATCTGGATTGTCACATCTGATATAATTTTAATAAATAATAATAAATTTAATATCCAAATTATTTATAAATATAACATTGTTAAATCTATATATTATGTATATTAATTTTAATAAATCTTTTTTATATAATAATTTTAATAGAATTTATTATTCTTATAATTTAATATTTATATATTATATAAATTGTATTTATATAATTTTACAGTACTATAAATATTATCTGTTATTGTAATTATTAACAATAATTATTGTTTTATAAATTTTATCATTATTATCTATTTTTTTCTATGATTTTCTTAAAATATGTGGTATATTAGGTTGTAATGGCTCTTTGAGGCAAATAATTTAAAAGCAAAGGGGATATTATAAAAATTATGAAAGATTTACCTATATATTATAGTACTGGTGCTTTATTATACTGTCCTGCCAATAATAAATCAGTTGCTTCTTCAGTTATTAATAATAAATTTGGAAAAAAATATTCGCTGGCACTTTGCCTTGAAGATACAATAAATGATAAATATGTACAAGAAGCAGAAAACATATTATACACAAGCCTTCTTGAAATATACCAGGCACAGGAAAATTATACTTTCTTCCTTCCATATATTTTTATAAGAATACGTAATACTGGACAGATTTTCCGCCTGGAGAAAAAATTTAAGGAAATTAATAAAATAATTACCGGTTATATAATTCCTAAATTTTCAATAGAAAATGCTAATTCTTACATACAAGCTGCTATAAAACTTAATGAAAACTCTGTAAATCCAGTATATATAATGCCAATATATGAAAGTCCTTCTATTATTGATTTAAGAACACGTTATGATATATTATATACACTAAAAGATAAAATAAGCAAAATTGAAGACCGCATACTTAATATCAGGGTTGGTGGAAATGATTTATGCCATATATTTGGTTTCAGAAGGCGTGATAATGAATCAATCCACCAGATAAAACCGGTTGCACAGGTTTTTTCTGATATTTGCACTGTTTATGGTATGGATTATGTAGTTTCTGGTCCTGTATGGGAGTATTTTAACAGTAATAACTGGATACAAGGGCTGCAAAATGAAATTAATGATGATAAATTATGTGGTTTTACAGGAAAAACTGTTATACATCCAAAGCAGATTGAAATAATTAATAATGCATATAAAGTAAATAAAGATGATTATTTCTCTGCAAAATCTATATTAAACTGGGATACTTCTTCACATTCTTTTGTATCACCAGATATAAACAAACAGCGTATGGATGAATATAAAACACATACAAACTGGGCAAAAAAAATATTACTAATGTCAGAAGTATTTGGAATAAAATAATATTTTCAAAAAAGACAACAGATTTACAACATATACTGGCAAATATATTGTAAATCTGCTTATCCTGATAAAGCAAAACAGCAATAAAATTATTTTTAATGGGTAAGTAACAAATGCCTGTTTACGGGTAATGTGGGTTACAGATATCTTTTTGCTGGTTTGCCTTGTTATGTTAAATTAATTTTTAAATGCCTGTTTTTTATGTATCAGCCATTTTTCTAATAATTCCACAACATTTATAATGTTTCATTGGATAAGTTTCCACTGGTATATTTTTTTCTTTAGCAAGCTTTAATATATGGGTTAACTCATTATTATTTATATATTTCCCATCAGCCAGAACTTTCCATGGAACACGCCTTAACAGCACACGTGTTGTTTCACCAATACCAGGTTTGATTAAATTAATATCGGTAATATTAAAGTTATTTGCAATTATATTTACTTCATCAATTCCATAACCAAAGATTTTATTTTGTTTTATAATTGTATTGTCAAAATTAAATTTACTTTCTATTGTATTAATAAATTCATATGATAAATCAGATTTTTCCAGTTCTTCATAATAAACTGCCCCATGAAAATCATTTATACCAATAATATCATTACGGAGGAAAGTTCTGCTTATAAGTCCTGATACAGTGCTGTTTAAACAAGAACTTGCAATTAATATATCTTCATGTGTGCCACACAACTCTGTTATATTAGCAGGATCTGCTATTACTGCAATATCTGGCACTATACCTGGATATTCTTTTAAATCTTTTTTTAATTCATCTGATATAGCACCTTTTCCTATCCATCCATCTACAAATAATAATTGCCCAGGCTGGTATCTCTGGAGCAGGTATTTCATTGCATTTTTGTCAATTCCTCTTCCTCTTATAATTGATATTGAGTAATGTGGGATATCTAATCTATATTTTTGTTTTATATAATGTTTTACTAATATTCCTGCTGGAGTACCTGCCCTTGCCAATGAAACAAGGACTATATTTTCTCCTCGTTTTTCAATTATGATGTCTGACAGCCTTCCTACCGCCTGTGCAGTCTGCAGTGAATATCTTTCTAAAGCCTCTTTATATATTTCCATATATTTTTCTGATGGTACATATTCTATTGGAAGCATTTCACAATAGTGTTTTCCAGCTTGTATAAGTTTCTCTCTTTCTTCTGTTGGCTGGGGATTTACCATTCCTGTTATATCTTTTAATAAAAATATTACATCACTTTCTTTATATGAGCTTCTCAAATTAGCACCACCTTATTACATATATTTCTTTATTTTTTGTACTTAGGGCATTAATTAATGTATTTATGCCTTTTTTCCCAGTATACATAGCATCTGTTACTATAATAACACAGTCATATTTCCCAATATCATATAAAAACGTAGTTCTTTCATCGTTATACAGGCTTTTTAATTCATATCTTACATGTAATGGATATTCTTTTTCACTGCTTACAACAACAGGGCTTCTTGTTGTGGAATGGCTTTTTACATTTTTTCCTTTTTGTTCAAAAAGCTGTCCTATACATAACGCTGGGTACATAAATTCTTCGGTGCCTGCAACCAGTATATTTTTCTTTCCAGACCAGAGGTTCTTTCCTATAACATACTGGCATAATTTATTAATATGCCTGTTATATACCGTAGTATTTACTACTATTCTGGCATCTATATAATTATTTGCATTATAATATGTTACATTTGTTGTGGTATTACCTGAAACATCTGGAAGTATGTATTCACCATTTCCTGCAAATCTGGCAGCTATGCCAGTATACTTGCTGTTATCTGTCTTTAAAAGATAGTAAAGTTCTATTCCTTTGTTTTTATATACTTGTAAGTGTTCTTCGGACATTCCGTTTACAAGAGAAGCAACAGAATATTTATTTATATATGGATATTCTGTTTTCAATATTTTTATAATATTTAATATTGTGTTACCTGTTGTCACTTCATCTTCAATAAATATAATATGGTTAATACCTGGTATAATTCTGTCTAAACCATTTTTTACTAATCTTTGTTCTGTTGCATGGCTGTGTTCTTCTGAAAAAAACAAATAATCTGCACCTGGTATATCTTCTCTTGTGGTCTGTATATAAAAAGCATCAAAATATGAAGATACTGCTGCACCAATGGCTGTGGCTGTTTCTGCAAAACCAATAAATAATATTTTTTCATTTGTATATGCTTTTTTTAGAAGCATTGCCAGTTCTTTAAACATTCCCAATGCTTGTGATGGCTCTACTGGTATATGTTTACCCTGGAGTTTATTTATAACAAGATAATTTCTTTTATTGTTATTTTCCCTTTTCGCAATCTGTAGTAAATCATTTTCTTTATACATATTTTTTCCTTTTTATTATGTTTTATTAATTATATATTCTAAAATGGTTTATTATTTACTATTTTTACAGCCAGGCAGCACCAAGCAGGCTCCACCAGGAAATACTAAGTGAACTGCACACAAGTATAAACAATTATATAAAAGCTAAGGCTGGTTCCTGCCGTGTCTATCCAGCACCATTTGCTGTACAACTGGATGAAAATAGTAAAACTATAGTTTAACCAGATATAAGTGTTATCTACGACAAAAATAAACTTACAAACCGTGGATGTCCTGGAGCTCCTGACTGGATAATTGAAATTGTCCAGTATAACTGGTTTTTGGCTTTCTTTATGTCTGCTTTTTGTTACCTGTACGTTACCTGCTGGCAACTTTTTTCCACTTCTTAACCATGCTTACGCCGTTTTTTATTTTGGCAGTTACTGCATTAAAAAAGTACCGCAACCCTTGAAGTTACGGTACTTTCCAGCTTTTCAGCATTTCATCCACAAGAATTAAATTAGAATTTGTTACCGTTTATTAGAAACGGTTTGCGTCCGCTGCTTCCTGGACGGAAACTGCAACGGCAACAGTCATTCCAACCATTGGGTTGTTACCAGCGCCAATAAGTCCCATCATTTCAACATGGGCAGGAACTGAAGATGAACCTGCGAACTGTGCATCACTATGCATACGTCCGAGTGTATCAGTCATACCATATGAAGCTGGGCCAGCTGCCATATTATCTGGATGGAGAGTACGTCCAGTACCGCCACCAGACGCTACTGAGAAGTATTTCTTGCCCTGTTCAATACATTCTTTCTTATATGTGCCTGCAACTGGGTGCTGGAAACGTGTTGGGTTAGTAGAGTTACCTGTAATTGATACATCTACACCTTCCTTATGCATAATTGCAACACCTTCACATACATCATTGGCACCATAGCAGTTTACTTTAGAACGGAGACCATCAGAATAAGATTTACGGAAAATCTCTTTTACTGTATTAGTATATGGGTCATATTCTGTTTCAACAAATGTAAAACCATTAATACGTGAAATAATCTGTGCAGCATCCTTTCCAAGACCATTAAGTATAACACGGAGAGGTTTTTTACGTACTTTGTTAGCTTTCTCTGCAATACCAATAGCACCTTCTGCTGCTGCAAATGACTCATGTCCTGCTAAGAAGCAGAAACAGTCTGTCTCTTCTTCAAGAAGCATCTTACCTAAGTTACCGTGGCCAAGACCTACTTTACGTGTATCAGCAACTGAACCAGGTATACAGAATGACTGTAAACCTTCACCAATAGCAGCAGCTGCATCTGCAGCACGGCGGCAGTCTTTCTTAATTGCTATAGCAGCACCTACTATGTAAGCCCAGCATGCATTCTCAAAACAGATTGGCTGGATACCTTTAATCTGGTCATAAACGTTAAGTCCAGCATCCTTTGTAATCTTTTCAGCTTCTTCGATAGAAGCAATACCATAGCTGTTTAATACGCTATTAATCTTATCAATTCTTCTTTCATATGATTCAAATAATGCCATTATTCGTTGCCTCCTTTATATTATTTTTCGATTTCTTTATCTGTTCTAGGGTCAATGAGCTTAACAGCATCTTCAACACGGCCATACTGGCCACTTGCCTTCTCCCATGCTGTATTAGGGTCATCACCCTTCTTGATGAAGTCTGTCATCTTTCCAAGGCTAACGAACTTGTAACCAATGATTAAGTCATCTGCGTCAAGAGCGATTGCTGTAACATAACCTTCAGCCATCTCAAGGTAACGTGGACCTTTCTTTAATGTACCATACATTGTACCAACCTGTGAACGGAGTCCTTTTCCAAGGTCTTCAAGACCAGCGCCTATAGCAAGCCCGTCCTCTGAAAATGCTGACTGTGAACGGCCATATACAATCTGTAAGAATAACTCCCTCATAGCTGTATTGATAGCATCGCAAACAAGGTCAGTATTTAAAGCTTCCATAACTGTACGTCCTGGAAGAATTTCAGCAGCCATTGCTGCAGAGTGTGTCATACCTGAACATCCAATAGTCTCAACTAAAGCTTCCTGGATAATACCTTCTTTTACATTAAGTGTAAGTTTGCAGGCACCCTGCTGTGGTGCACACCAGCCTACACCATGTGTAAAACCGGAGATATCCTTTACTTCCTTTGCTTTAACCCATTTTGCTTCCTCTGGGATAGGTGCACAACCGTGGGCAACACCCTGGGCAACTGGGCACATGTTTTCTACTTCCTGTGAATAAATCATGTTCATGCTCCTTTCAATAATGCTTATTATCTGTAGCGTAAAGCCACAGTCCTGATAATATTCTCTCACAAAATTGCGTTTTAGTCTACACCTTTTGACAAAGAAATAACAAAATTTATAAAAATTTGTTAATATTGGATATACTACTCTTTATATTCACTGTCTTCACCAGGAATATCTGGCACTATCCCAGTAACATTTAAGTTTCTGTTTACCTTGGCATCATAAGTGTTTGCCTTCATAATTTCACCAATATCAATACCAGTTGCTTCTTTTACAGATTCCATAGTTTTAGCAAGTACAGAAGGTACATACCCTCCCATCTGTTCTACACCACTGTTGCCATTGCCGCCATCAATAATTGTTATTTTATCAATAGCTTTTAATGGTTCTGCAATCTCTTTTGCCATTTCTGGCAGTGCCTTTACAATCATTTCCATCATGGCTGCCTGGCCATACTTCTTCATAGCTTCTGCTTTTCTCTCAAGTGCTTCTGCCTCTGCAATACCCTTTGCCTGTATTGCTTCTGCTTCTGCCTTTCCTACTGCGGCAATACCCTCTGCTTCCTGTTCCCTGGTATATTTTTCTGCTTCTGCCTGTATTTTACGTGCTTCTGCCTCCTGGGTTTCTTCATATTTCTTAGCTTCCGCCTCTTTCTGGCGCCTGTAAAGGGAAGCATCAGATTCCTGCTGTACCCTGTATTTCTCTGCATCTGCCTGTCTTTTTATAGTTGCATCAAGCTCTTTCTCTTTAACAAGGGCTTCTTTTTCTTTTAACTCTATTTCCCTTTCCTGTTTTGCTATATTTGCATTAGATGTTGTTATTTCAATAGTTTTTCTCTGTTCCTGCTGCATAATGCTGTATGCCGCATCTGATTCAGCCTTCTTGGTATCCGATTCTTTCTTTAATTCAGCCTGCTTTATTATAAGCTCGTTCCTCTTAATTGCTATTTCTGTATCAGACTTAACTTCAGCATCATTTGCTTCGCACTTTGCATCAGCTTCTGCAATAGCCACATCCCTGTCAGCGAGTGCCTTTGCAATAGAAGCCTCCTTCTGTATCTGGGACATATTATCCTGTCCAAGGGCAGTAATCAGGCCTCTTTCATCTTCAATCCTCTGGATATTGCATGAGATAATCTTAATTCCAAGTGCACTCATATCAAGCTGTGCTTTGGACTGGACTTCATCACCGAATTTCTTCCTGTTGGTACATAGTTCTTTTAATTCCACAGTACCAATAATTTCCCTCATATTACCCTGAAGTGAATCAGTAAGTGCCTGCACAACCTGCTTTTCATTCATATTTAAGAAATTCTTCATTGCAAGTGCAATTCCTGGAGACAGCTCTTTTGACAATTTTCCATCTAGTGGTTTCTCATAATCAACAGTAATCTTTGCAATAGCATCAATATTAACCCCAATAAAATCCTTTGTAGGCACATAGCCATTTGTCTTAATATCAACACTTATCTGGCGCATAAGCAGTTCATCTTTCCTTTCAAGGAACGGGATTTTAATACCAGCCCTTCCTATCAGGACTTTAGGGTTTTTCCTAAGTCCAGAGATTATGTAAGCTATATCTGGCGGAGCCTTTACATAGCTTAACACACAGATAACCAGTACTATTCCGGCTACAATGAGCCCTGCAATTAATTTTGTGTTCATTCAGACTACCTTCCCTTCTTGTATCATAATAAATCCATTAAGGTTTCCTCTTTTACCATCAGATGCCCTGTGTGAAAAAAGTACCATGCTTCCACAACATGTACAAAGCCCTGATACATGTATATTTTCTTTTTTCATACCTGCAAGTAACAGCTGGTGGTAATTAGCCGCCCATAAATCAAGCTGGTATTTCTTTTCTTCACTATCTTTACAGTAAAAAATATCATCCCATGTATTTTCAGGATAAACTTTCTTAAACTGGTCTATAACATCAATGCTTACCTCATAGCAGTCCTGGCATATTGAAGGGCCAATTACACATATAATATCATCCCGCCTGCTTCCAAACTGGCTTTCCATCTTCTGCACAGTCTTGCTTCCAATAAAACCAGCAGTGCCACGCCATCCTGAATGTGATGAACCAATTACATGCTTAACAGGGTCAGCGAAAAATAATGGTACACAGTCTGCATAAGAAGTTGCAAGTATAATTCCTGGCACATCAGTTACCATACCATCTATGCCAGTAAGTTTCTTTTCTATATTTCCACCTGCTATATAAGTTTTATCTACATACTTTACTTTTGTATCATGTACCTGGTCAGACAACACAAGGTTTTTATAACAGACATCCATTGCTTTACATACACGCTTATAGTTTTCACAAACATTTTCCCTTGCATCACCCCTGTTAAAACCAAGGTTAAGGCTTGCAAAATATCCTTTGCTTACCCCGCCAAGTCTTGTAGAAAAGCCCATATTTAACCAGCTGTATTTTTCAAAAGGTGCAAACCTTATAAGAGGTACCTCTGCTGAATCATCTACTATACATATATTACTGCCACCATCAGGATAATAACACCTGTCTGGTTTTATATTTACACTGCTGGCAAGCCTTTTAAGCTCATTTATTCCATATAACATAAATTCCCCCATATTTGCCCACAGGTTATAACACGGCCTGGAAGGCATCCTTTATAAGACTGGCATTGCTGCCATTAAATGTAACAACATCAAACCTGCATGGGATTTCTTCTGTTCCAAAAGTTTTAACAAGGTAATCCAGTGCTGCCTTTGTAATATGATTTCTTTTTACACTGTTTACTGCTTCCAGCGGGCTTCCAAATAAACAATCTTTTCTATATTTTACTTCAATAAAAACAATATAACTGTTGTCTTTAGCTATTATATCAATCTCACCATGCCTGCATAAATAATTGCATAACAGTATTTTATACCCGTTATCCTGTAAAAATTCTGCTGCTTTTTCTTCATATTTCCTGCCTGTTTCTTTTTTATCCAGTTTTCTGTTCCTTTCTGTGTTATACAATATTTTAATTCTTTTTCTTGTCCATTACCTTACCTTTGATTTTATCCATAGAATCAACAAAAACAAGAACTTCTGCTACAATCTGGTAAAGTTCAGGAGGTATATATTCACCTATCTCCAGGTTTGACAAATCACTTGCAAGCTTTTCATCCTGGTGTACAGGGATATTTTCCTCTTCTGCTTTCTTAATGATTTTATCTGCAAGGTATCCTTTTCCAGTTGCAATAACTTTAGGCGCTTTTTCATTGCGCTGGTATTCAAGGGCTATAGCAGATTTATTACGGTTTCCAATAATATCCCTGCCATATAATTTCTTATTTTTGTCATTATTTGCCATACCAATCCCCCATTCTGCCCCGGCGGCTTAAATAACAGCTGGAGTATAATAATTACCAGACTGCATTTCTGCTGTACCATAATTATTTCCAGCTTATTCTTCCTGGTTCTCTATAATCTTTTTAATAAATGTCATACGGTGTACAGGGCTTGGGCCATATTTCTTTATTGCCTCAATATGTGCTTTGGAACCATATCCCTTATGTGAAGCAAAACCATATTCAGGATATATCTTGTCAATATCAGCCATTATCCTGTCTCTTGTAACTTTGGCAATTATACTGGCAGCAGCAATAGATACACTTATTGCGTCGCCTTTGATAATACCCACTTGTTTATAAGGTATCCTGGGTATTGTTACAGCATCAGCAAGTATCATATCAGGTTCACAGTCCATATCCTTAATTGCTGCCCTCATAGCTTCATACGTAGCCTGTAATATATTTATTTCATCTATTCTTTCTGGGGAAATTATACCAACGCCATAAGCCACTGCTTTTTCCTTTATTTCATTATAAAGCTGTTCCCTTTTGGCAGCAGAAAGTTTTTTAGAATCATTTAGATAAAGAATTTCACAATCCTTTGGAAGTATAACTGCACCTGCAGCAACAGGACCAGCAAGAGGACCTCTTCCTGCTTCATCAATGCCTGCTATAAGTTTATATCCTGAGTATTTTCTTTCAAAAACTTTCATAGCATCAAGACGTTTAAGTTCTGCAGCCATGCTTTCTTCTTCCCGCCTGTATTTTGCAACAAGCTGTTTTACACCCTTCCTTTCATCATCTGCATACAAAACACATAATTCTTTCTTCCTGTTAAAATCCGCTTTATTAAACTCATCACGTATATCACTAATTGGTTTTCCCATGTATCCTCCATCCTTGGCAGCTAATACAATTTCTTTATATGTGAAAAAGGCCATATACAGTACCATGCTGCACCCTCAATGTTATCTTTTTTCACCATGCCAACCAGCTGGTACCTGCTGTCGGTACTCATGTTCCTGTTATCCCCAAGCACAAAGTATTCATCTTCTGCAAGCTTTACTGGTGTACTTACAAGCCCAGGGTCTATAATTTCTTCTTCTGAATAATTATCCCCGTCCAGCTCATTGCCATTTATATATACTTTACCGTCCTTAATTTGCACAATTTCCCCTGGAAGCCCTATTATACGTTTAATATAATTAACTTCTTCTTCACCATCACCAGAATCCGCTTTTACAGGAAATACAATTACATCATACCTCTCAGGGTCATGCAGGTAATAAGAAAGCTTCTGGATTATAACTGAATCATTATTTGTAAATGAAGGTTCCATCGACTCTCCTTCTATTGTTGTCTGGTATGCTACATGTGCATTAACAAAAGAAGCCAGCCCAAACGCTGCTGTAAGACAGAACAATGCCATAATTATACGGCGTACGGCTTTAGCAGCTATAGCAGGAATCTTTTTCCTGCGCTTGCCAGTATCTTTTATACTTTCTATTGATATTTCCACTGTAAGAGTACCCTTATGGTCTCCTTCCAGTTCTCTAAGAGTGTCTTCCCATTTATGCTTTCCAGACTTTTCTTTAATAAATAAATCCAGGCTGGAAAAAAGTTCATCAGTAGTAATACCTTTACTGATGGCAGATATATCCTTACATGCCTTAAGGCTGTCTTCTACTGTACTTTCATCATACATATTTTTCCTCCAATCCAGGAATAAAATGCCAGGGATTTCCCTATAATTTTTATTATCCACGGTATTTATAAAAAACAACATCTTTCAAAGCCTGGAAACTTTTTTTAACCTAAATTATAGAAAAAAGCTCCATATTTAACTGGCTGTGGATAGTAACTTATAATTGTATTGGTTTTTCAAGAGTAATCCTGCCAAGCCTGCCTGCACGGAAATCATCCACAAGGCATTTGCCAGCTTTATCAAGGTCAGGTTCTGCACCACTTTTTATACATCCCCTGCATTTTGCAATAATTCCTAGTACGTCTGCTTCACTACTGCCAGCAGGAATTTCAGTTTTATAACAACTGCTGATTGCACCAGGATAATCTTCTAAAAGAAATTTTATTAAAAGAATACTTAATTCATAAATATTATAAAGTTCATCTTTTATTGAGCCAATAAATGCAAGCCTCATACCTGAGTCCTGGTCTTCAAATTTAGGCCAGAGTATGCCAGGGGTATCAAGAAGTTCTACATTTTTATTAAGGCGTATCCATTGTTTACCCTTAGTAACACCAGGTTTATTCCCAGTTTTAGTACATGCCCTTCCTGTAAAACTATTTATAAATGTAGACTTTCCTACATTGGGTATTCCAGCAACCAACGCCCTTACGGGTCTGTTAAGTATTCCTCTGCGTCTGTCTCTTTCAATTTTTTCATGGCATGCTTTCTGTATTATATTATTTATTGCTTTAACTCCCGTCCTGTCTTTTGAATTAGTCCTGGCAACAAAATAACCCTTATCTTCATAATATTTCACCCATTCATCTGTAACAGAACTATCTGCAAGGTCATATTTATTCATAACCATTACCCTTGATTTGCCATTTGCAAGTGAGTCAATATCAGGGTTTTTACTGCTATATGGTATTCTGGAATCTACAAGCTCTATAATTACATCAATTAATTTAATGTCTTCCTGCATAGCCTTTTTTGCTTTTGCCATATGCCCTGGATACCATTGGAACTCCATAATAATTCTCCATTTCTAAAAAACACCACTTTGTAAAGTGGCGTTTTGTAACTGTTATTGTACTATAAACTGCTTGTTTACATGAGGACAGAATAATAATGCACCCATGGAAGCCATCTGTCCCGCAGCCATGCTACGGATTATCTGGCTTCTCTTTAAATTCATTAATATTGCTTATCAATGCCAGTGAATTAGTCCTAAGCCACGCTTTTCCAATAATGTCCTTTTTCAGGATATTACCAGTATTGGCATTACGGCTGTCTTCACTCTCATTTCTGTTGTCACAAAGTACAAAATACTCATCTGTATCAAGGATAACATCTTCTAATGCAAGGCCTCCATTTTCCATTACAGGGAAATTATATTTCTCTTCCAGTTTATCCCCGTTAATATATAAATATCCATCTTTAATCTGGATTGTTTCACCTGGAAGCCCTAAAACACGTGCAATAGTATAATAATTATGTTCTGAACCATTCTGCTGTATTACCACAACATCATTTCTCTTAACAGAAAGCACCATATAAGACATTTTATTAATAAGTATTTTATCACCGTCTTTTAGTGTAGGGTTCATATAATCACCAGATACCTGCATCTTCTCAAGCCCGTAATGTGTAATGGCATATGCAGCAAATACAGCTATAGCCGCCTCCACAACTGTTATTAATATGTTAAATATTATCCGTTTATGCTTTTTCCTGTGATCCTCCAAATCAAAGTCGTATTTCATACAATACTTTTTTCTCCAATCAACTAATATTCCTTCAAAATTTTTATAGCATGTTTTGGAATAAGACATTCATAATGTTCTTTACAATATTGTTCTGCATATGGCTGGTCCATGCATAAAACAGCGTATTCCCTCAGATGCTCACATAACTCTTCAAACTCAGATGCCTTAAGCTTGCCTTTTTTAATAAGAAGGTAATAATCTCCTAAGGACTTGTCCTTATATACACGGCTTGATATAGGTTTATCAAAAGAAACTGTAGATGCAAAAAGTTCCAGGTCACGTAAAGAATTAAAATAGAAAAGTTTTGCTGATAAAAGTTTCTTTCTCTCTTTTGAACGTGCTATTTTCTCAATCTCCTTCATGTGCTTCTGGTAAGCCGCCTTTTTCTCTTCATCAGAAAGTTTGCGTTTTCCAGTTTTATTAATATCATCCAAGCTTTCAGCCATATGTATTCCAGGGTTATCCGAATCATTTTTATCACTATGTATATTACATAGACCGTTTACAATTGCATCAACAGATGATTCATCTATAAGCCCTGCAAGGTTCTGTATATGGTGAAGCATATTCTGCAGACCATCTTCACCACGGTCTGAAAATGTAATCATAAGTGAATTGTCAGGCATGCGCATAAGCTGCATTGAAATCATGCCACTTTCAACTTCATATCCTACTTCTTCTTCTGCACGTTCAACTATCTGTTCCAGAAATTCCCTTGATTTCTCCTGGTTTGTAAAAAAATCTTCTATCTCAAAACCATATTCATTCATTTCTTCTTCAGTCATGCGGCACTGAACTGTATTTTTATCAATACGTTGAAAATCCATTATTTAACCTCCTTATAATGCTTACCTATATCTTAATCCCTGTTTGCTAATATGTCAACTTGTGAATTGCTTCCATAGTAACTTTTATATGCATCTGGTAGCTGTACTATTACTATATTTTAATATTACATCTAGTACAAATATAGAAATAACCTATTATACATGCTTCCGCAGCACAATTATAACATGAATTGTTTTATTCTACAACCGTAATTTTTTTCATCTGTAAATGCATGAAAATAAAGAAATTTATTTATGTAGATATGTTTAAAAAACCATGCAGGGAAATCTTTTCCCTTGTCATCTCCTGTTGGCAATCTTCCTCTGGATGACAGTGTACATTAAAAAGGGCATCCTGCATACACAGGATGCCTTTAGGTATGAATTGAAAAAAGGGTAGCAGGTTTTCCCTACTAACATCACTATAATATACTTTTTCTGAAACTATGTCAATAGATTTTAAAAAAAATTAATATTTTTGTAATTTAGTTTATAGTTTTATAAATATGTATAGCTTTAATAATAAATGTAAATATTTTACTCCCTTTCCTGAAAAGTGTTCCTTGTGCATAAATCCTAAAATATAAAGTATATTTCTACACAAATCACATAATCTGCACAACCTTGCAATTCTATAATCTGGAAGATTATCTTCGTACTCTATCTAACGAAAAACGCCCAACGATGATGAGCTTATTGAAAATTAAATCAGTATAACCAACTTTTATGCAACTTATTTTATGCAACTTATAGGTGCGAAGCTTAACGAAAAGGCACGTTGGAATATATAGACTAAAACAAATATATGTAAGATACTGTTCTTATCAAAAAGACAAAGGGGAATTTGAATGAATTCCGGAAAGAATTTACAAATTTTAAGAAAGATGACGAACATGACGCAGGAGAAATTGGCAGAGAAAATGAATGTCAGCCGGCAAACCATTTCAAAATGGGAGCTTGGCGCAATATTGCCAGAAGTTGAAAAGCTAGTTGAACTTTGTGAGACATTTCATTGTTCCATTGACCAATTATTAAAGGGAAATATGGATTATAGCAATAAGGCATATTCTGATATCAGAATTGTCACAGTCGAACCTTTTCGTTATATCAGTTATGTAGTAATAAGCTGTGAACCAGAAGATGATGCAATTTCTCATGTGGAGGGCTGGGCAAAACATTTAAAAATCGAAAATCCATATGTTATCGGGTGGGATTTTCCGCAGGTATCCCAAGAGCAGAGAAATGTATTCAATATGCGTGGTTATAGGGCAGCGTTAATCCTTGATGAGGGACAAAATTCCGGTGACCTTGATGTGGAAACCGTAAGTCAAGGCAGACAAAACTATATTACAATCACTTTGGAAGAAGTGCCGGATGAAGGGGAATTTGCAATCATTCCAAACGCATATAAGGCTTTAATGACATACATGGCGATAAACGGAATCAAAGAAAAACATGAACCAGCAATTCTTTCCTGCTATGAACATGAGTATTTCAATAATCATGGCGTTAAGTTTATGGATATTTATATTGCAATTGAGTAATCTTTTACTTTTCGGGTTTAACACTGTTGTCTTTGTTCCTCTTTAATCATTGCTAAATAAGGGCGGAATACCCATTGCATAAACGAAGTTTGTGCAATGGATGTATTTCACTTTCATACATCAGAAGTTTATTGCTGATGTTCAATAATGTAATTGCTGTATATATAACCGAATAAACCGACACCATACGAATTAATTTTTTCTTATTCATTTTATTTCCATTATATCGGCAATGGCAAAAGAAAAACTTTTGCCGTTGCCACAGACTGACATTTTATTATAGCCTGCTAAATAAATCAAAACAATTTCATTGCTGTGAAATGTTTATCTGTTGTTGCGAAATGCTGTATAAAATCAAATCTATCACTCAGGATATTTCACCAAGTTGAATTTAACTTTGTGCCCGCATCTGCTGAACCAGGGATTGCTTTTTCTGCCTGCGCACCATCCAAACTGACATGACTACCTCCATACCAAACAGCACAAGGAGGAACAGCCCCACTTCCAAAAATAATGCTGCTCTGCATTTTCTCGTATTCGATATGTGCAGTCTTAGTATCCATTCCAAGATTGCTGCGGCCGGATATCAGCTCCTTAAGCCTGCTTTCCACAGACTCTGCTTTTACGGGATCATTAACAATACTCCAGGAGTAGTCAAAGCTTTCGATTTCAGGATGTATCTCACGAAACAACTCCTCTGGTGCGAACAGAGCCACCGAATCCATGGCAAGCGTACCATGTCCGTTTACTGTCTTCGACGCATCGAACAGTCCAGATATGGTAACTGTCACAGTTTCCTGACCCAGGATCAGATCCATGGTGGCTTCAACATCCATGTCGGCATGGTGCTTCTGATAATCCGTACTCAGAAGGACGCTGTGGGTATCCGCCCACCCGGGCAAACTCCGGCAGGTCTTTCAGCGCCGCCACATGATCCTCCTCCACGCCGGTGAAGACCGCCTCATAGGTGTCGGCCACCTGACCCTGCTGGATCTGTACAATGGAAACGGATATGACCGCTGCAAAGCATATCATAAACGCCGCTAGGGCGACAGCGGCCACCACCATCAAGTTCCGGCGCTTTTCGCTTACAAGGCTGCGCTTCGCAAGTTTTTTCACAATAGCGCTGGTATCATTTTCAAAAGGCCATGTCATGTCCTCCACCTCCTATTCCATCACACGAAGCTGCTATACAACACTATTTTTTCTGCAATACCGGCCAGCCCATTTTGTAAGGACCAATTGAAGCATAAAAACTAACAGGACATATAAGAGAACTGGTACTACAGGAAAAGTATAATTTACGAAGCTAAATCCAGGCACAATCCCTACAGCAGAGCATATTGCTTTTCCAATTTCCAGACCGCAGATAAGGGAGGTGGCAAAACTGCCA
>Ga0137308_100671_pt1 | contig 49229 bp, 49 predicted proteins | sample Inofrocosms_June_FD_97181 | JGI IMG/M metagenome (GOLD analysis project Ga0137308, IMG submission 97181) | Mouse cecal microbial communities from Vienna, Austria - N-Acetylneuraminic and N-Acetylglucosamine D2O microcosms_June | ecosystem: Host-associated > Mammals > Digestive system > Large...
CCTGCGGCGAAATACAATCCTCCGCCCCAGTGTGCCCACTGGGGCACCTCCTTTCACTGGATAGCCGTTAGCGGCTCTGCCGCTTACGGATATCGCGTCCCCCTTGCGGGGAAAAGGAGGCTTTGGCCCTGCGGGGGACATAAAATGCGGAACGCTCCCATCCACGAGAATCGGGACGGGAGCGCACAGGTGGATGCGCCGCCGGTTACAGGGCGAAGGGCACCCGGTTGGGGTTCATGCCCTCACGCCACCCCAGATCGCCCCGGGCCAAGCCGTGGATTAACAGCTCAGCTGTGGCCACATTGGTAGCCACAGGGACAGAATGCTGGTCGCACAGGCGGGTGATATACAGCACGTCCTTATCCATCTCGTTATCCTGCGGGGAGTTGAAAAACAGCACCATGTCGATCTCGTTGTAAATGATGCGCTGGCCGATCTGCTCGATGCCCCCATGCTCATGGGAGAGGAACAGCTGAACGGGCAGGCCGGTGGCTTCCGCCACCATGCGCCCGGTGGCGTTGGTGCCGCAGACCGAATGCTTGGACAGTACCCCGCAGTAGGCGGTGCAGAACTGTACCATCAGCTCCTGCTTCTTGGTATGGCTCATAATAGCGATATTCATGGCGGTAATACCTCCTCGTATCAAATTCGGGTGGAGTGGGGTCAGCGGATGCGCATAATGGGCACCCGATGCCCCTCCAGCCGCCGGGCGATGTTCCAGCAGGCCAGAGCGGCGCCCCGTCGGCTCTGGGTGGCGAGGGGCCGGCCCAGATTGGCGCAGAGAATCACCTGGGGGTCCTCCGGCACCACCCCGATCAGGGGCAGGCCGGCGGCGTCCATGGCGTCGTCTATGGTGGTGCGCAGCTTGCGCAGCAGCTTGGTCTGGATACGGTTCATAACCAGGTGGATCAGCCGGAGCTCCTCCAGCTCGGCCACCGTCCGCTGGGCGTCCCGAAGGGAGGACGCGTCGTTGGTGGAGACAACGATGGCCCGGTCCACCCCGCAGGTGGCCAGCCGGAAGCCGGTCCCCAGCCCGGCGGGGGAGTCGATCAGGATATGGTCATAGCCGGTGCGGGCCTCCTTCAACAAAGCGCGCACCTTGTCCGGCGTAAGGCTGGCGGGGAGGGTCATAGGCGCGGTGAGCAGAGACAGCCCCTTAATGTCGGGGTGCTCCACCGCCGCCCGGGCCAGGGGACAGCGGCCCAGGGCCACGTCGGCAAAGTCCATCATGGCGCGGTCGTTCAGCCCCAGGGAGATATCCAGGTTCCGCAGGCCGACGTCCATGTCGATACACAGCACCCGCCGGCCCATCAGGGCCAGCGAGGCGGCCACGCCGCCGGTGATGGAGGTCTTCCCGGTGCCGCCCTTGCCGGATGTAATCGCGCTCACGGTGCCCATGAGAGATTCCTCCTAATGATACAGTTTTAATATAACATAAATCTGCCATCCGTCAACCACTTTTTCAACAGATTTTAGAAAAAATTTACAATTTACTGTTTTTTCAGGAATAATTTCCGTTAGAGGGGCTCTTTTTGAATTTTGGCCCACCTTCTGGGGTAGCCCTTCAGGGTGGGAGCCAGCTTTTCCACCACAATCAGCCGGTGGGTAATCTCCGTGCCCGGGATGGGGTAGTCCTCCACCTGGACAACCTTTCCCCCCAGCAGCTTGACGGCGTGGGCGGCGTCGGCCAGCTCCTGATTGCTTCCGGTAGACTTCATAGCCAGGAAGTGCCCGCCCACCTTCACAAAGGGCAGGCACAGCTCACACAGCACCCGCAGGTTTGCCACCGCCCGGGCGGCGGCAAAGTCGAAGCTGTCCCGGAAGCCCTTTTCCAGCGCGAACTCCTCCGCCCGGCCGTGGACGGTGGTGATGCTGTCCACCCCGTCCAGGTCCTCATAGACCTCTGTGAGCCAGTCCAGCCGCTTGCTCAGGGAATCCAGCAGGGTCACCTTCAGGGAGGGGACCAGTATTTTTAAAACCATTCCTGGAAAGCCCGCCCCGGTGCCCACGTCGATGAGGGTTTTTCCCTGAAAATCGCAATATTTCAGCAGGGTGGCGCAGTCCAGAAAGTGCAGCCGGGTCACGCCCTCTGGCTCCCGGATGGCAGTGAGGTTCATCACCTGGTTTTTCTCCAGGAGCATCCGCCCGTATTGGGTCAGCTGGGCGGGGGCGTCCTTCGGGACACAGCCGGTCAGCCCCAGTTCCTCCAGTCCGGCGGAAATCATCTGTTTCATGGCTCAGCCTCCGAAGTTGGACATCAGCCCGGCGATACCGATGGGCAGGGTGGCCAGGGCCAGCAGCCAGCACAGGGCCGCCAGGGCGACGGCAGACCACTTCCCAGGCTTGCCGGCGGTCCGCCAGGACACCAGCGCCGCCGCGCCCAGTCCGATGAGCCCGGGGACGGTGAGCAGGGGCCCCAGGTTGCTCAGCCCGGCGCCGGTAAAGTAGGGGTAGGTGGTCATGGCCACCAGAATCACCATGTAGGCCAGTCCGGTCCAGGCCAGGGTCCGCTTGACGGGGGAGGAGGGGGTGTAGCCCCGGTCCTCCCCGGAGGCAGGGGTGCGCTTGTCGTCCGGCATATTAGTGGTTCTCCTTTAACAGGTCGCGTATCTCGGTGAGCAGCTTCTCCTCGGCGGAGGGCGCCGGAGGCGGGGGAGGGGCCTCCTCCTTCTTCCGGTGGAGGCGGTTGAGGGTCTTTATCAGGCAGAACACCACAAAGGCCATAATAAGGAAGTTGAGCACGGCCTGGATGAAGTTGCCGTAAGCGATTACAGCCCCGTTGACAGTAACGGACAGGGCGGCAAAGGAGATGCTGCCGGTAAAGATGCCCAGAAGGGGCATGATGATATCGTTAATCAGGGAGGTGGTGATGGAGCTGAAGGCTCCGCCGATGATGACGCCCACCGCCATATCCATCACATTGCCCCGGGCGATAAATTTTTTAAATTCCTCAAAAAACTGTTTCATTGGTATTTCCTCCTGCTTTACCAGCGGTCTTCCTCGCTGCGGACCCGGGTCTCCTTGATGCCCATTTGCAGGTTGTACAGGGTTTTGTTCAGGGCGGTAATCTCCTGCTCGGTAAGCTGGGCAAAGAGAATGCCGTACCAGAATTGCCCGGGGGCATGCTCCACGCACCGGACGATCTGGCCCAGGAAGTTCAGGGGGGCATACTCCTCCAGCTTCACCCGGATGCGCAGGACCTCGTCCTCCATGTGGATATACTCCGACTGCACGCAGCAGCCGCCGGTGCTGATGTTCACCAGCTTGCACTCCTCGGGATTTTTAAAGTGAGTGTCCTCCTTGTGGTAGAGGGAGACTGGGGCGGCGAAGGGCAGGCGGAAGGTGTCCCGGTTTTCGGCGTGGCTCTCCACCTTGAGGTTTTTCAGCTTGAAGCTGGTGCGGGCTGACTCCTGCACGGTGGCGCTGAGGCAGATGGGGATAAGCTTCTTGTCGTAGCCGCTGAGGCTTACCGTTGTGCCCAGGGTGGCGGTTTTGAAGGACAGCTCGCCGGGCAGGCGGCCCAGGGTCAGGGTGTCCTCCCCCAGCTCAATGATCCGGCCGGACAGGAGGGGCTCCCCGTCCTTGGTCATCACGTCGATGCGCATGCCCTGGAACAGCTCGCCGCTGGGGGCGCTCTCGGGCTGGACGGAGGTCCGCCGCGCCGGCGCTTCCGCCTCCTGCATCAGCTCCTCCTCATCCTCCTCATACTCCTTGGAAAAGAATGAAAAAATACCCATGTTGTGTCTCCTTTTCAGTTTGGTTGTTGCCTGGGACGTTTGAGGGCTCCCCACAGGCGCTGCCAGAGGATACGTCCGCCAGCAGGTAGGGGAGGAGCAGCCGCTTCACCCGGCCCAGCCGGCGGCGGATCCCCCTTCGTTACTTCTCAGGCATCATGATCTCCAGGCCGCCCATGTAGGGCTGGAGCACCTTGGGGATCACCACGCTGCCGTCGGCCTGGAGGTTGTTCTCCAGGAAGGCAATAAGCATCCGGGGAGGGGCCACCACCGTGTTGTTCAGGGTGTGGGGCAGGTAGGTCCCCTGCTCGCCCTTCACCCGCATCTTCAGGCGGCGGGCCTGGGCGTCGCCCAGGTTGGAGCAGGAACAGACCTCAAAATACTTTTTCTGCCGGGGGGACCAGGCCTCAATGTCGCAGGACTTCACCTTTAAATCGGCCAGGTCGCCAGAGCAGCACTCCAGCTGCCGCACGGGGATGTCCAGGGAGCGGAACAGCTCTACCGAGTACCGCCACATCTTCTCATACCAGTCCATGGAGTCCTCGGGCTTGCACACCACGATCATCTCCTGTTTCTCGAACTGGTGGATGCGGTAGACCCCCCGCTCCTCAATGCCATGGGAGCCCTTCTCCTTGCGGAAGCAGGGGGAGTAGGAGGTGAGGGTCTGGGGCAGGGAGGCCTCAGGGATGATCTGGTCAATGAATTTGCCGATCATGGAGTGCTCGCTGGTGCCGATGAGGTACAGGTCCTCCCCCTCGATTTTATACATCATGGCCTCCATATCGGTCTGGGACATGACGCCCTCCACCACGTTGCCATGGATCATGAAGGGGGGGATGCAGAAGGTGAAGCCCTTGTTGATCATAAAATCCCGGGCGTAAGCCAGCACTGCCTCATGGAGCCGGGCCACATTCCCCAGCAGGTAGTAGAAGCCGTTGCCCGACACCCGGCCGGCGGCGTCCATGTCCACTCCGTTGAATCGCTCCATAATCTCGGTGTGGTAGGGGATCTCAAAGTCAGGCACTGCGGGCTCGCCGAACCGCTCCACCTCCACGTTGGCGCTGTCATCGGGCCCAATGGGGACAGAGGGGGCGATGATGTTGGGGATGACCAGCATGATCTTTCTGATTTCTTCGGCCAGCTGGGCCTCCTTCTGCTCCAGCTCGGCCAGACGGTCGGCGTTGGCCTTTACCTGGGCCTTGGCCTCCTCCGCCTCGGCCAGCTTGGAGGGGTCCTTCTTGGCCTGGCCCATGAGCATGCCCACCCTCTTGCTGAGGGTGTTCCGGGCGGCCCGGAGCTCGTTGGCCTCCGACATGGCGGCCCGGTTTTCCGCATCCAGCTTCAGCACCTGGTCCACCAGGGGGAGCTTCTCCTCCTGGAATTTCTTTTTGATGTTCTCCTTTACGGCCTCGGGATTTTCCCGGATAAAACGGATGTCCAGCATAGTTTCTCATTCTCCTTTGTTGTAATGTTTCACGTGGAACGTCGTCGGAGCAAGCTTCATATCCTTCGCTTTCGCGCAAGCGCAAAAGCTCACTCATTTCGCTGCTCCTCCTCTCCAAATCGGACCCGCTGCGCTGGGCTCCGATTTGGGGCCGCCTTCGGCGGCTACTTAATGACCTTTCCCCGAATCTCCATATATCGGTCGTAGGGGGAGAAGCGGTCGGTGCCGGTGATATTTTCCTTGGGCAGACAGTCCTGGAGCTTGGCCTCCTCCAGAGCGGTAATCAGCTCCCGGCATAGCTTGGTCTTCCCCCGGACGGATGCGTCGTTGATCTGCCAGAACCAGTGCATGGCCATATTTGTCTTCTGTTCACCCTGAAGCTGAGCCTGCAGCAGGCCCTGCTCCTCCTCTGCGGCAGCCAGCTGGCCCTGGAGTTCCCGCAGCTGGGTTTCCAGCTCGGAGACCTGGGTTTTCAGCTGGTCATTGTTGGACATCAGCCCTTGCAGGGTTTGGTAGGCGGAGACCGACTGTTTCAGATCGTCAATCTGCTGCTGGCTCTGCCGCCGCTCCATCATAAAAGTGAACAGCAGCAGTACAAAGGCGGCGGCAAAGAGAAAGGCGATGTATCGGAAGACCGAATTGCGCTTTTTGCGCTGCTGAATCCGGCGGCGGCGGGCGTCCGGTTCGGGGGAGGGGGAGCGCCGCTTCTTCTGGGGCTCCTCCGGGTAGCGGTGGGCGTCCTCGATAAAGGGCTCGCTGGGGCTCTTGCGCCGGTCAGAAGCCATAGGAGTCCACCCCCTCGCCGTTGGGCCGCCGGAGCAGCTCGAGAAGGGTTTCCAAGTCCTGCTCACTGTAGTACTCCAGCTCAATGCGGCCCTTTTTCCCCTTGTGGGCGATTTTTACCTTTCGGCCCAGGCGACCGGCCAAGTCCTTTTCCAGCTCTCCCAGGTAGAGGGAGAGGTCAGGTGCGGTCTCCTTGGGCTTTTCCTTCTTCTCCTTTTGCAGGGTTTTGATCAGGGCCTCGGTCTGGCGCACAGAGAGCTGTTCCTTCACCACTCGGGCGGCGGCTTCTTTCTGGAGGGCGGGGGAGGGGGCCCCCAGGATGGCCCGGGCGTGGCCGGCGGAGAGAGTTCCCTCCTCCATCAGTGCCAGTACCTCGTCGGGCAGGGCCAACAGGCGCAGGGTGTTGGTGATGGCCGGGCGGGACTTGCCCATCTGCTGGGCTACCTGCTCCTGGGTGAGCCCGTACTCCTCCATCAGGGTGCGGTAGCCCCGAGCCTCCTCGGCGGGGTTCAGATCCTCCCGCTGGAGGTTTTCGATCAGGCCCAGCTCCATCACCTTCCGGTCGTCCGCCTCGATAATAACGGCGGGGACCTCCTGAAGCCCGGCGGCTTGGGCCGCCCGCCAGCGGCGCTCGCCGGCGATAATCTGGTAGTAGCCGCTGGCCAGGCGGCGCACGGTGAGGGGCTGGATAATGCCGTGGACCCGGATGGATTCCGCCAGGTCGTCCAGCGCACCCTGTTCAAACCGTTTCCGGGGCTGGTTTAACCCCGGCTCCACCTGGGAGATGGGCAGTGTCACCGAGCCCTCTCCCTGGGCGGGGAGCTCCGGGTCGCCCAGAAGGGCGTTCAGCCCCCGGCCCAGACCCAGTTCTGTCTTTCTTTTTGCCATATCTCTACCTCAATTCCGCGAATATCGTCGCGCAGGGCAGGGACTCTGCACCTGCCTTTTTATGTGGTGTGTCCTTTCGGTGAGACAAGAGCAGAGCCCTTGCCCTGCATTATGGACCTGTCCGGGTCAGACCGCTCCGCACATCTCCTCTGCCAGCAGCTTATATGCCTCGGCTCCCCGGGAGAAGGGGTCATAGGCGTTGATGGGCTTGCCGTGGCTGGGGGCCTCGGACAGGCGGACGTTGCGGGGGATCACGGTAGCGTACACCTGGCCGGGGAAGTGGCGCTTGACCTCCTCCGCCACCTGGAGGGACAGGTTGGTCCGGCTGTCGAACATGGTGAGCAGCACGCCCTCCATCACCAGGTTGGGGTTCAGCTTCCGCTTCACCAGCCGGACGGTGGCCAGCAGGTCGCTCAGCCCCTCCAGGGCGAAGTACTCACACTGCACCGGCACCAGCAGGCTGTGGGCGGCGCACAGAGCGTTGACGGTGAGCAGCTCCAGGGAGGGAGGGCAGTCGATGAAGATGAAGTCGTAGCGGTCGTCCAGACCGGCCAGGGCGGTTTTCAGAAGCATCTCCCGGTGTTCTATGCCGATCATCTCGATGCCCGCGCCGGCCAGCGCCTTGTTAGAGGGCAGCACGTCGCCGTATTTGGTGGACACCACCGCCCGGGCGGGGTCGGCGTCGCTGACGAGAAGGTCATAGACGTTGGGGGAGGCGGTGTTTTTGTCCACCCCCATGCCCGATGTGGCGTTGGCCTGGGGGTCGAAGTCGCACAGCAGCACCCGCTTGCCCAGCTCATGAAGGGCGGCGGTGATGTTGACGGTGGTGGTTGTCTTGCCCACGCCGCCCTTCTGGTTGACGACGGCAATGATTTTAGCCATTGGATGGGCCTCCTTGGGAAAATTATGATTGACAGTTATGCAATTTCCCATTATAGCAACCGGCGGCGGGGATTTCAACTGTTTTGTGCAGAAAAATAAAAAAGGCTTCCCGAACAGGGAAGCCTTGGGGGAGGAGGAGACTGTGCGCCTGGGCCTGGAAACCGCGTCCGTTCTTCGCGGAATGTTCCACGTGAAACATTACCCCGTCCGGCGGGGGATATGTATGGTGAGCAGAATTTCCTCCTCGCTGTCCTGGCGCTTGCACTGGGCGTCCACCCCGGCGGAGCGCATGATGTCCAGACTGCGGGTGATGGTGTTGAGAAACAGCCGCACATCCTTTATAATAAAGGTAGGCTGCCGCCGGGGGGGCGGGGCGGCGGCCAGGAGGATGCTGTCCACCAGCGCCTCGGTCTGGGCCACGGTGAGCCGGTCCGCCGTAAGCTGCCGGGCGGCCTCCAGCTGGCGTTCCAGGTCGGGGAGGCGGAGGAGGGCCCGGGCGTGGCGCTCGGTGGCCCGGCCGTCCCGGAGGACAGACAGCACCTCCTCGGGCAGCTTGAGCAGCCGCAGCTTGTTGGCTACCGCTGACTGGCTCTTGCCGATGCGCCGGGCCACCTCCTCCTGGGAGATGTGGTAGGTGTCGATGAGCCGGCGGATGGCCAAGGCCTCCTCCCAAAAGTCCAGATCCCGGCGCTGGAGGTTTTCCACCAGCGCCAGCAGAGAGGAGGATTGGCTGTCCGTCTGGATGGACAGACAGGGCACGCTCTCCAGTCCGGCCAGCCGGGCGGCACGCAGGCGGCGCTCCCCGGCCACCAGCTCCCACCGGCCCTCCCGGCGGCGGACGGTGAGGGGTTGAAGCACTCCCAGCTCCCGGATGGAGGCGGCCAGCTCCTCCAGCTCGGGCTGGGTGAAGGTGCGGCGGGGCTGGTAGGGATTGGGCTGGATGGCGTCCACGGGGAGAAAGAGCACCCGGCCGGTCTCAAAGAGCCCCTTTTTGGTCAGCGGCCACATAGATATACCACCTTTCATTTGTATGGGACGGTGGGCCCGTCCGGATTTATCCTAAGTTTACCATAAATTGGAAAATACACCGTCGAAGCCTGTCGCCCCGGGAAAATTTCCCGGGGAAGGCCGCCGGGCGGCGGGGGAGACTGCGCCCTTTCGAGGAAATTCGGGGGAATGAGTGAAAAAAACCGAAAAAGGGGATTGAAAAAAGGGAGGATTTCCTGTACAATGTAGCCGTGGTAGTTTTCCCAAAAGCAGACGTGGCCCGGAGGATCGGGCCACCGTCATTTTTCAAAAGGCGGTGGATGGCATGGAACTGCTAAAGGAGCGCATCCAAAGGGATGGCACAGTGAAGGGGACCGACGTGCTGAAGGTGGACAGCTTTCTCAACCACCAGATGGACGTGGCCCTGTTTGAGGCGATGGGCAGGGAGTTCCTGCGCCGGTTTGACGGCTGCGGCGTGAACAAGATACTCACCATCGAGGCCTCGGGCATCGGAATTGCTTGTGTCACGGCGCAGTCTTTTCATTGCCCGGTGGTCTTTGCCAAGAAGAGCCAGACCAAAAATATCGCCGGCGAGGTGTATTCCACCCGGGTGGAGTCCTTTACCCACGGCAGGGTGTACGACGTGATTGTCTCCAAAAAATTTCTGGGCCCGGAGGATAACGTCCTTATTATCGACGACTTTCTGGCCAACGGCGCGGCGCTGGAGGGGCTGATCGACCTGGTAAATCAGGCCGGGGCCCGGCTGGCCGGGGCGGGGGTGGCCATTGAGAAGGCCTTCCAGCCCGGCGGTGACCGCCTGCGGGCCAAAGGCATCCGGGTGGAGGCCCTGGCCCGGGTGAAGTCCATGAGCGAGGAAACTGGCGTGGTGTTTGTGGATGAAAGGCCCCTGTAGGGACGCTTCACGAAGCGTCCCTTCGGACGGATCGCAACTGTTCTGCGCAGCGAATGTGGTTAAAACCGGACCCTTCCGGTTTTAATAAATAAGGTATCCATGAAACGAACGAAAAAACGAAAACAGGAGGAAAAAGAATGAAGAAATTTCTTGCACTGGCTCTGGCCGCGGCCATGAGCCTGTCCCTGGTCGCCTGCGGCGGCGGCAAAGACGGGGCCGGCAGCTCCGCCGGCAACCCCAGTTCCGCCAGCAAGCCCGGCACCGATGTCTCCACCCCTGTGGGCGGCGACTCCGATTTTAAGGTGGGCGCGGTGTATATCACCAGCCAGAACGACACCGCCGGCTACACCTTCCAGCACCACAACGGCATCACCACCGCCATGAAGTCCCTGGGCCTGGACCCCGCCGACCTGATCGTGGTGGACAACGTGCCTGACAACGACGACACCGCCGTGGCCACCGCCATCGACACTGTGGTCAACCAGGGGGCCGACATCGTCTTCGGTATTTCCTTCGGCTATATCCAGCCCATGGCCGACAAGGCGGAGGAGTATAAGGACGTGATCTTCTCCCACGGCACCGGCTATATGGCCAACGACACCAACTTCAACAACTACTTCGGCCGCATCTATCAGGCCCGCTACCTGGCCGGCATCGCCGCGGGCATGAAGTCCGTGGAGCTGGGCAACAACAGCATCGGCTATGTGGCCGCCTACAACCGGCAGTACGCCGAGACCTGCTCCGGCATCAACGCCTTCGCCTTGGGCGCCCAGTCGGCCAACCCCGACGCGGTGGTCCACGTGAACGTGATCGACACCTGGGGGGACGAGGCCAAGGAGAAGCAGGCCGCTCAGGCCCTCATCGACGCCTATAACTGCTGCGTCATCTCCCAGCACTGCGACTCCGCCCAGCCCCAGCTGGTGGCCGCCCAGAACAACGTGTTCGGCTGCGGCTATAACTCCGACATGACCGACCAGGCCCCCACCGCCCACATGACCTCCGCCATCTGGCACTGGAATGTGTACTATGAGACCGCCATCAAGGCCGCCATGGACTGCAACGGCGACGCCTCCAAGTTTGTGGAGAACATGGGCGGAAACGCCTACTACGCCGGCCTGGCCGAGGGCTTTGTAGACGCCTCCCCCCTGAATGAGGCCGTGGCCGCCCCCAACACTAAGGCCGTCATGGACGCCGTCCGGGAGCTCATCGTCTCCGGCGAGTGGGACGTATTCTCCGGCGTGAAGCTGAGCTACAACATCGGCGAGGACGGCTCTGTGGAGATCGTCAAGACCGACGCCCCCCTGATGTCCGACGGCAAGCAGCTGGTGGACGGCCAGCCGGTGGACATGGACCCCGAGATTGTCCCCGCCGGCGGCCCCTCTGTGGATGACGGCGTCATCAAGGGCAGCATGAATTACAACGTGGCGGGCGTCATCGAGGGCTGAGCCCCTCCCACCGCTTCAAACGCAGACCCGAACCGGGCCGGCCGGAGATTCCGGCCGGCCCGCATGTGTTAAAAGGGTTAAAAGGACCAGAGAAGCGCAAAAAGCCTCCTTTTCCCCGCAAGGGGGACGCGATATCCGTAAGCGGCAGAGCCGCTAACGGCTATCCAGAGAAAGGAGGTGCCCCAGTTCGCAAACTGGGGCGGAGGATTGTATTTCGCCGTAGGCGAAATGTATGAAATAAACAAGGTTTCGGAGACTTTTGTGGGGCGGGACGACCTCGGCCCGCCAAATCGATACGCTGGAGAGAATGGCGCGCCGGGGTCGTCGCGCCCCACAGGTGGGCAGAAACTTTATTTACTTCGTATGTTTTGCTTCGCAAAACGCAATCCTCAGTCAGCCTTCGGCTGACAGCCCCTTTCACTGCGCAGCCGTTGGCGGCTCTGCCGCCTTACGGATGCGGCGTCCCCCTTGCGGGGAAAAGGGGCCTTTGCCGTCTGCGGACGGGACGAAAGACGGGGGACGGGAGAGGAGAGGACTATGGAGCAGCAATACGCCATTGAGATGCGGGGCATCTGCAAGAGCTTTGGCAGCGTGGCCGCCAACAAAAATGTCAACCTGAACGTGAAGCCCGGGGAAATTCTTGCCCTGCTGGGGGAGAACGGCTCGGGCAAGACCACCCTGATGAATATGCTGTCGGGCATCTACAAGCCGGACAGCGGCTCCATTTTTGTGGACGGCCGGGAGGTGGCCATCAACTCCCCGGAGGACGCCAAAAAGCTGGGCATCGGCATGGTTCACCAGCACTTCAAGCTGGTGGATGTGTTCTCCGCCGCCGACAACATCTGGCTGGGGGACGAGAAGTCGGGGGGCATCCTGAAAAAAGACCGGTACGGCGTGATTGGGGAGATGGCCAGGCAGTTTGGCTTTGACATCGACCCCCGGAAAAAGGTGTACAACATGGCCGTCTCCGAAAAGCAGACTTTGGAGATTGTCAAGGTGCTGTACTACGGGGCCCGGATCATCATTCTGGACGAGCCCACCGCCGTGCTCACCGTGCAGGAGACGGCCAGGCTCTTTGACGTGCTGCGGCGGATGCGGGCCTCGGGCCACGCCATTATCATCATCACCCACAAGCTCAACGAGGTGATGGAGATATCCGACCGGGTGGCCATCCTGCGCAAGGGGGAGTACATTACCACCGTGGACACCGCCGCCACCAGCGAACAGGCCCTCACCGAATATATGGTGGGCCGGAAGGTGGAGCTGAACATTGACCGGCCGGTGGTGGAGAAGACCCGGCCCCTCCTGGAAATTCGGGACCTGACCATCAAAAACGACGAGGGCGCCACCGCCATCGACCGGGTGAACTTCTACATCCGGGGGGGCGAAATTCTGGGGGTGGCCGGCATCGCCGGCTGCGGCCAGAAGGAGCTGTGCGAGGCCATCGCCGGCCTGCGGCCCATTGAAAGCGGCCAGATGATCCACAAGGGGGACAACATTGTGGGCCTGCCCCCCAAGGCCATTCTGGAAAAGGGCATCTCCATGTCCTTTATCCCTGAGGACCGGCTGGGCATGGGCCTGGCCCCCTCCATGTCCATTACGGACAACATGCTGCTCAAAAAATACGACCAGGCCAAGGGGCCCTTTGTGGACCGAAAGACCGGCCGGGCGGAGGCCAGGCAGGTGGTGGCCGACCTGGAGATCGTTACCCCCTCCACCGAGACGCCGGTGCGCCGGCTGTCCGGCGGCAACGTGCAGAAGGTGCTGCTGGGCCGGGAGATCAAGGCAGGGCCCAACGTGATTGTCACCGCCTACCCCGTCCGGGGGCTGGATATCAACTCGTCCTATGCCATCTACGACATTCTGAACACCCAGAAGAAGGACGGGGTGGGCATCCTCTTTGTGGGGGAGGACCTGGACGTGATGATGGACCTGTGCGACAAGATTATGGTGCTGTGCCACGGGAAGGTGATGGGGGTGGTCCACGCCCACAAGACCTCCAAGGAGGAGCTGGGCCTGATGATGACCGGCGCGCTGGACCTGACCGGCAAATATGAGGACAAGCCCGCCGGTATCGCCCGGGACAGCCGGATCGGGGAGAACGAGGAGGTGGAGGAATGAAAAACCGTCAGCCCCTTTTCCATGTGGTGAAGCGGGATCACGCCGGACCGGGCCAGCAGGTGCTGGCCTATGTGGCGGCGGTGGCACTGGCCCTGGCGGTGGGGGCAGTGCTGCTGAAGGTCCAGGGGGTGGAGCCCCTCACCTTCTACCGGCAGATGCTCACCATGGGCATCCCCGGCAGCCGCTACCCCTGGCGGGCGGTGGAGAACTTTATCCGCCTGTTCGTCCCCCTGCTTATTACCTCCATGGCTCTGGCCCTGGCCTTTAAGATGCGCTTTTGGAACATCGGCGGCGAGGGGCAGTTTATTATGGGGGCCTTCTGGGCCGGCTTTGCGGCCATGAAGCTGGGGGACAGCCTGCCCCAGCCGGCCATGGTGCTGGTGATGGCCCTGTGCGGGGCAGCGGGGGGCGGCCTCTACGGCGTATTCGTGGCGGCGCTGAAGGTGCGCTTCGGCACCAACGAGACCCTGCTCACCCTGATGCTCAACTATGTGGCCCTATACTTCCTGCAATTTTTTGCCGAGACCAAAACAGACTGGAATTTTTTTCTGGACCCGGCGTCCGCCCGGCCCAAGTTTGCAAAATTCCCGGAAAGCGCCCAGATGATGACGGTGCCTGCGGGGCCCCTCAACCTGAATCTGTCCCTGGTGGCGGCCATTGCCATCTGCGTGATTCTGTACATCTACCTCAACTACACCAAGCGGGGCTATGAGATCGCCGTGGTGGGGGACAGCCCCAACACCGCCCGGTACGCCGGGATGAAGGTGGGGCGGATTGTGATTCGCACCATCTTCCTGTCCGCCGCCCTTATCGGACTGGCGGGGGCCTTCCATGTGTCCTCCGCCGGCATCCTGTCCGCCTCCCCCACCAACGACGTGGGCTGGACGGGCATCGTGGTGGCCTGGCTGGCCAAGCTGAATACGGCGGGCATTGTGGCCGCGTCGCTGCTGATTACCGTGCTCCAGTTCGGCTGTCAGGCGGCCAGCGCCACCTACCCCTCCATCGACGCCAACTTTGCCAACCTGCTCCAGGGTGTGATCCTCTTTATCGTGCTGGCGGCGGACTTTTTCACCCGCTTCCGGCTGGTCCGGACCAGAAAGGAGGGCGCCAAGTGAACGATCCCGTCAATGTGCTGACCCTGTTCCTCTTTAATATCGTGCTGGTAAACATTCCCCTGCTCTACGGCACCGTGGGGGAGATTGTGGTGGAGAAGGCGGGCAGCCTGGACCTGGGCGTGGAGGGCACCATGGCCGTGGGGGCCATCTTCGGCTACCTGGCCGGGTGCGCCGCCAACAGCATCCTGGTGGGGCTGGCGGTGTCCTTCCTGACGGCGGGGCTGTGCGGGCTGCTGTTCGCCCTGCTCACCGTGTCCCTCCAGGCCAACCAGAACGTCACCGGCCTGACCATTACCACCTTCGGCCTGGGGCTGTATTTCTTCGTGGGCAAGGGCATAGGGGAGCGGTGGCCCGCCATGACCGCTGCCGACAGCCTGGTAAAGGGCTATTCCGCTCTGGAGATTCCGGGGCTTTCAAAACTGCCTGTAATTGGAAAAGTGCTGTTTTCCCACAATGTGCTGGTCTACCTGGGGGTTGTCATCGCGGTGCTGGTGTGGTGGTACCTGGGCTTTACCAAGACCGGCCTGCGCCTGCGGGCAGTGGGGGAGAACCCGGCCGCCGCCGACTCGGTGGGGGTGAACACCCTGCTGTATAAGTACGTCCACCTCATTGCCGGGTCGGGCATCATGGGGCTGGGGGGCTTTTACATGGCGCTGTATATGAGCGGCTCCTTTGAGGGCTCCAACTGCTGGATCAACGGCTACGGCTGGATCGCCATTGCCCTGGTGATCTTTGCCAACTGGAACCCGGTGCTGGCCATTCTGGGCACCCTGGTCTTCGGCTTCTTCAACACTTTGCAAATTTACGCCGGGGCGCTGGCGGGGGCTTTCCCCGGACCCCTGGGCTGGCTCAGCGCCGTCCCGCCCCAGCTGTATAAGGCCCTGCCCTTCCTGATTACCGCCATCGTGCTGGTGGCGTCGTCAGTCCGCAAGCGGGAGGGCTCCGGCCAGCCCGCCGCCCTGGGGCTGAATTACTTCCGGGAGGAGCGGTAGCGTCCTGTGAAAAAGCTGAACGGAACCGTGATTATCACCTACCGGTGCAACGCCCGGTGTACCATGTGCAGCCGGTACAAGGCCCCCTCGCGGCCGGAGGAGGAGCTCTCCCTGGCGGTCCTGGAGAAGCTGCCCCCCATGTCCTTTACCAACATCACCGGCGGGGAGCCCTTCCTTCGGACCGATCTGAAGGAGGTGGTGCGGGTGCTCCAGCGAAAGAGCGACCGCATCGTTATCTCCACAAACGGTTACTTTACCGACCGCATTCTGGACCTGTGCCAAGAATTTCCCCAGGTGGGCATCCGCATCTCGGTGGAGGGGCTGGAGCAGACCAACAACGAGATACGGGGGCTGGAGGACGGCTTCCGCCGGGCGGTGGAAACCCTGAAAAAGCTGCGGGAGATGGGCCGGAAGGACGTGGGCTTTGGCATGACGGTGCAGGACCGGAACGCCGCAGAGCTGGTGCCGCTGTACCGGCTGTCCGATGATTACGGAATGGAGTTTGCAACCGCTGCCCTGCATAACAGCTTCTATTTTGTGGAGCGCAACAACATCATCCGCGATCGGCTGATGGTGGCCCGGAATTTTGAGGCGCTGATCAATGAGCTGCTGCGGTCGAACCAGCCTAAAAAGTGGTTTCGGGCCTATTTTAACCACGGCCTGATCAATTACATATTCGGCCAGCCGCGTTTGCTGCCCTGCGATATGAGCTTTGACACCTTTTTTATTGACCCCTACGGGGATGTGATGCCCTGCAACGGGACCCGGGAGAAGGAGGTCATGGGTAACCTGAACCGGCAGAGCTGGGAGGAGCTGTGGAACAGCCCTCAGGCGGAGGCGGTCCGGGGCCGGGTGCGGCGCTGCCGGAGAAACTGCTGGATGATCGGCAGCGTCAGCCCTGCCATGCACAAGTATATCTGGAGGCCGGCGTGGTGGGTGGTAAGGCATAAGTTCTTCCGCCTGGGACGGAAAAAGTACTCCATGTATGAGCTCCAGACGGTGCGGGACCTCCGGGACGGCCGGGTGAGCAAGGAGGAGCTGGACCGGTGCAGCACCTGTGAGCTGTATCGGGAGCCTCCGGAGGATGCAGATGTATAAATCAAGAGCAGGAGCGCCGCGGCGGGCGCGCCTGCTTTTTTATTGGTCGGTGCTGTTTGGTAGCGGCGCTGGTGGCAATTTCCCACCGGCAGGACGCCAGATGCTTCGGCGCGGTGTAAGCCTTCCCCACGTCCCCCGCCCCCAGGCGGATTTTCCGGCTGGAGGCGCTCTTTTTGTATTTAATCTTGAAAACAGCCATATTCCTGTGCTATAATAGAAAAGTTAACATGAGATATTCTCCGCTTTCGGCGGAGTATACAGCCAGGCGGGAGGTGGCGACCGTTGAAATATAAGCAGTGGCAGGTGGCCGCTCCCTGCCCGGAGGGACAGCAGGTCCTGGAGCGGGCGGGCCTGTCCCCGCTGCTGGCTGGCCTGCTGGCCGCCCGGGGGATCACCCGCCCGGAGGAGGCCCGGCGGCTCCTGACCCCCGCCCGGGAGCCCATCCCCGACCCCATGCTCCTGAAGGACATGGACCGGGCCGTGGACCGGGTGCGGCTGGCCCTGGAGCGGGGGGAGTCCATCGCCGTCTACGGCGACTACGACGTGGACGGCATCACCGCTACCTGTCTGCTCACCCGGTTCCTGGCCGCCCGGGGGGGGAATGTGACCCCCTACATCCCCAGCCGCATGGGGGAGGGCTACGGCCTGAACGCCGAGGCGGTGCATATCCTCGCCCGGCGGCAGATTTCCCTGATTCTCACGGTGGACTGCGGCATCACCGCCGTGGAGGAGACCGCCCTGGCGGCCAGCCTGGGGCTGGACGTGGTGATTACCGACCACCACGCCTGCAAGGAGGTCCTGCCCGCCGCCGCCGCGGTGGTGGACCCCCACCGGCCCGACTGCCCCTACCCCTTCAAGGGGCTGGCCGGGGTGGGGGTGGCCCTGATGCTGGCCCTGGCGGTGGCCGGGCCGGCGGAGGCCCCGGCGGTGTTTGACGAGTTCTGTGATCTGGCCGCTGTGGGCACGGTGGCCGACGTGATGCCCATGACGGGAGCCAACCGGGCCATTGTCAGCCTGGGCCTGGCCAGGCTCACACCGCCCCGGCGGCTGGGGCTGGCCAGCCTGATCCGCTGCGCCGGGCTGGAGGACCGGCCGGTCACCTCGGTGTCGGTGGGCTACACCCTGGCCCCCCGCATCAACGCCTCGGGCCGGATGGGCCGGGCGGAGGTGGCGGTGGAGCTGTTTCTCACCCAGGACCCCGCCCGGGCCGACGAGCTGGCGGTGCTGCTGTGCGAGCTGAACCGGGAGCGGCAGGGCATCGAGGGGGAGATTTTTCAGCAGTGTGTGGAGCGCCTGGAGGAGAACCCCCAGCAGGGGGCCATCGTGCTTGCGGGCAGCCAGTGGCACCAGGGGGTGGTGGGCATTGTGGCCTCCCGCCTGGCGGAGAAATACGCCTGCCCCTGCTTTATGATCTGCCTGGACGGCGGCACGGGCAAGGGCTCCTGCCGCTCCTGGGGGGATATCAACCTCTTTACCCTGCTGTCCTCCTGCGGCCAGCTTCTGGAGAACTTCGGGGGCCACGCCCTGGCCGCCGGCTTTACGGTGAAGGAGGAGAACATCCCCGCCCTGGCCCAGGCCCTGCGCCGGGCGGTGGCCGAGAGCTGTCACGGCCAGGCCCTGCCTTCGGTGCTGGATATCGACCTGGCCGTTGCCCCCCAGCACCTGACGGTGGAGGCGGTGGAGGCCCTGGACCTGCTGGAGCCCTGCGGCACGGGCAACCCCCGGCCGGTGTTCCTGCTCCAGGGGGCTCAGGTGCACACCATGTCCCAGGTGGGCCGGGGACGGCATCTGAAGCTGCGGCTGGAGAGCCGGGGCGTTCCGCTGGACGCCATCTACTTCTCCAGCCAGGGGGCCGACCTGGGCCTCTACCCCGGCTGCCGGGTGGACCTGGTCTTTTACCCCCAGATCAACGACTTCCGGGGGGCGCGCACCGTCCAGCTCCAGGTGGTGGACCTGCGGCTGGCCCCCTCCCGGGCCCAGCTGGAGCAAGCCATCTATGACAAATACAGCCGGGGGGAGGCCCTCACCTGCGAGGAAGCCCGGTTCCTCCTCCCCAGCCGGGGGGACTTTGTGGGCCTGTACCGCTGGCTGGAGCGGCAGTCCACCGGCTGCACCGTGGTGGAGGACACCCCCGCCCGCATCGCCCGGGCGGTCTCCCGGGCCACCCGCCAGCGGGAGATCCCCGCCCGCACCATGCTGTGCCTGGAGGTGCTGGAGGAGCGGGGGCTCATTAACATGAACCGGCGGGTGGACCGCATCCAGATCACCCTGTGCCAGGTGGAGCATAAGGTGGATTTGGAGGCCTCAGAGATCATCAAGCGCCTGCGGAGGGTACTGGAGGAGTTATGAACCAATCAGCGCGGCCGGCGGAAATGATTTTGGAGGACCTGCTGTCTCAGGACCCCCAGAGGATATGGTATGCCTCCTGCGAGGTCATCCATCTGGGCCAGGAGCGGACACGGATACTTCCCCTTGTACCCTACCTGGCAGAGATCAGGCAGGCAGCTGAGCATATTGTACTGGGAGGCGGATTGGCCCCCAACCGGCGGTTTGTCGATTTGGCCCTGCAAACGATTCAATTTCACAGGGACAGCGAGGCTTGTCCCTGCTGCCTGTACCCCCTCCCCCAAGGCGACTGCATCTTTGACCCCCGGGAGGAGGCGGAACGGGGCCGCGTGCGCATCCTGGACTGTACGGTGAACGGGCATTACACCGGAGACTATCCGGTGCAGTGCGCCAGGTGCGGCAGATTATTTCAGGTGACACAGGAGTGGGGGCACTTTGTCTGGTGGCGTTGGACTCCCCTCTCTTAAATCTCAACTCACACCGAGGTGATTTTATGGACCCCATTTTGGAACGCTATCACACCCTGGAAAAACGGGTGCTCACCTACATGCCCAGTCTGGACACGAAGGTGCTCTTTGACGCCTTCACCTACGCCGACACCGCCCACCATGGCCAGCTGCGCAAGAGCGGCGAGCCCTATATCATCCATCCCGTCGCCGTGGCGGAGATTGTTGCCGACCTGGAGCTGGACATCGACAGCGTGGTGGCCGCCCTGCTTCACGACTGTATTGAGGACACCGCTTCCACCCACGAGGAGATCGCCAAGCGGTTCAACCCCACGGTGGCCGAGCTGGTGGAGGGGGTCACCAAGCTGACCAAGATGCAGTTTGTCACCAAGGAAGAGGAGCAGATGGAGAATCTGCGAAAAATGCTCATGGCCATGAGCCGGGATATCCGGGTGATTCTCATTAAGGTGTGCGACCGGCTGCACAACATGCGCACCATGGAGTACCAGTCCCCCCGGAAGCAGCGGGAAAAATCCCTGGAGACCATGGAGATCTATGCCCCCATCGCCCACCGCTTGGGCATGCAGAAAATCAAGTGGGAGCTGGAGGACCTGTCCCTGCGCTATCTGGACCCGGTGGGCTACAAGGAGATCGAGGACGAGCTTATCGAGCGCTCCTCCGCCCACGAGGAGTTTCTGGCCGGCATCCAGCAGCGCATCGAGCAGCGCCTGGGCCAGGAGGGCCTCCACTGCACCATCTACGGCCGGGTGAAGCACATCTACTCCATCTACCGCAAAATGTTCGCCCAGAACAAAACTCTGGACGAAATCTTTGACCTGTACGCCTTCCGGGTGATTGTCAGCGACATCCCGGAGTGCTACAACGTGCTGGGCTGCATCCACGACATGTTCAAGCCGGTGCTGGGCCGGTTCAAGGACTACATCGGCACCCCCAAGCCCAACATGTACCAGTCCCTCCACACCACCGTCATCGGCCGGGAGGGCATCCCCTTCGAGGTGCAGATACGCACCTGGGAGATGCACCAGACCGCCGAGTACGGCATCGCCGCCCACTGGAAGTATAAGCAGGGGATGGCCAACAAAAAGCTGGGCACCGAGCAAGAATTTGAGTGGGTGCGCAGGCTGCTGGAGAGCCAGCAGGACGCCGACGCCGAGGAGTTTGTCTCCACCCTGAAGGTGGACCTCTTTGCCGACGAGGTCTTTGTTTTCACCCCCAACGGCGATGTAAAGAGCCTGCCCCAGGGGGCCACCCCCATTGACTTCGCCTATAATATCCATTCCGCCATCGGCAACACCATGGTGGGCGCCCGGGTGAACGGCCGGATGGTGCCCTACGACTACAAGCTGTCCAACGGCGACATTGTGGAGGTGCTCACCTCCAAGTCGGCCAAGGGCCCCAGCCGGGACTGGCTGTCCCTGTGCAAGTCCAACGAGGCCCGGAACAAGATCCGCCAGTGGTTCAAGAAGGAGCGCCGGGAGGAGAACATCGTCACCGGCCGGGCGGCCTTTGAGTCGGAGCTGAAGCATGCCAAAATGAGCCTGGCCGCCATCACCGCCGACGAGGTCCTGCCCCACATCCTGCGCAAGCTGCGCTGCGGCACCCTGGACGAGCTCTATGCCGCCATTGGCTACGGGGGCACCACCGCCTCCAAGTCGGTGGCCCGCATCCGGGACGAGCTGCAGCGGCTGGGCCGGCTCCAGGCGGAGAAGGCGGCCGCCGCCGCCCGCACCCTGGAGGAGAGCGTCATCATGCCGGGCAGCGCCTCCGCCGACCACACCCACGGCCCCGTCAAGCCCAAACACTCAGACTCCGGCATCATTGTGGAGGGGCTGGGCAACTGTCTGGTGAAGTTTGCCAAGTGCTGCACCCCCGTCCCCGGCGATCCGGTGATCGGCTTCATCACCCGGGGCTACGGGGTGTCGGTCCACCGGGCTGACTGCCCCAACGCCCACCCAGACCGGCGCAAGCCCGAGGAGGAGGCCCGGTGGGTAAAGGTGTCCTGGGTGGACAGCAAGCTGCCCAACTACAAGACCTCCCTGGAGCTGTCCGCCAAAGACCGGGATAACCTTACCCTGGACGTGGCCATGGCCCTGTCCACCGCAAAGGTGAAGGTGTCCGCCCTGTCCGCCCGCTCCATGCCCGACGGCCACGCCACCATCTCCATGGTGGTGGAGGTGAAGGATAAGAGCGAGCTGGAGGGGGTCATCAACAAGCTGAACAACATCCAAGGCGTGTACCACGTGGCGCGGGCCAGTGGGAAATAGAGAAAAGGACGTGATCCCATGCGCGCAGTTGTCACCCGGGTCAATTCCGCTTCCGTCACCATCGGCGGCAGGGTGGAGGGGGCCATCAACAAGGGCTTTCTGGTCCTGCTGGGGGTGGGCCCCCGGGACGATGAGACCGTTTGCGACAAGCTGGCGGAAAAAATCTGCAATCTGCGGATATTCGAGGACGAAAACGAGAGAATGAACTTAAACCTGGAGCAGGTGGGAGGCGCGCTGCTGGTGGTGTCTCAGTTCACCCTGTATGCCGACACCTCCTCCCGCCGCCCCGGCTTCTCCCACGCCGCCAAGCCCGACCTGGCTGTCCCGCTGTATGAGCGGTTTATGGAGCAGTGCCGCCAGCGGGGTTTTACGGTGGAGCACGGCCAGTTCGGGGCGGATATGCAGGTGGCCTCTGTCAACGACGGGCCGGTGACCATCCTTTTCGACACGGACAAGGCGTAGGGCGTGACCACCGGACACGCCGCCTTTGCCGGGAAGCGGCGCGCCGGGGTCGTCGCGCCCCACAAGAATAAATTGTTGTCGCGCCCACAAAATAAACCGAGGAGGTTTCCCCATGTTTTTCTTTGGCAAGACGAAACCCGACCCCAGCCAGCCTCATTCGGACTGGCCCTGGAGGCTGGAGCTGTCTGGCTATCCCAGCAGTCAGCTCAGCTGGGAGATCATTGTCTCAGAGCTGCGAAAGCTCAATTTGGAGGATGTGGACAGCTTTCTGATTCTGGAGCAGAGAGATCCCAAAAATCCCAAGGAGTACTGGTATATCCAAAGCGCCTTGGCCAAGGCGGGGCCCTTCCAGGGGCAGTATATTGTGGGCGTGGGCTGGTCCGCGCCGGAACACAACCAGATGTGGGAGCTGTGTGTGTCCCAGGTGGAGCAGGTAATCGGGTATTTTGAGGACGCCTACAAGAAAAAGCATGTCGATCTCACCGGATTTGAGGATCAGTCGGACATGCTTCCATAAAATGAATGAAAAGCGAGGGTTTTCTTATGAAGATCAGCATGATGCAGGTGGGCCCCATTGGCACTAACTGCTATATTCTGGAACACGACAACAAAATCGCCGTGATTGACCCCGGCGACGAAGCGGGGCGCATCCTGGGTGAGCTGAAAAAATCCGATGCGCAGGTGGAGTATATCCTTCTCACCCACGGCCACTACGACCACACCACCGCCGTGCCCGAGCTGCACAAGGCCCTGCCTGAAGCCAAAATCTATATCCACCAGGCCGACGCCAACGGGGCGGGCAGCCGTCTGTTCCCCCTGGCGGGGCAGGTGGACGATCTTCTGCTCTATGACGAGGGGGACACCCTCCCTCTGGGGGCGCTCACCATCGAGGTGCTCCACACCCCCGGCCACTCCCCCGGCTCTGTCACCCTCAAGGCGGGTGACGTGCTGTTCACCGGGGACACCCTCTTTGCCGGGGACTGCGGCCGCACCGACCTGCGGGGGGGCAGCTGGGAGGAGATTCTGGTCTCCCTGGGCCGTCTGGGTAAGCTGGAGGGCAATTACCACGTCCTCCCCGGCCACGGGGGCACTTCCGATTTGGACACCGAGCGGAAAATCAACCCCTACCTGAAACAGGGCATGGAGCTGAAGTAAGCACTCCCGTCCCGCCGCAGCGAAAAAGGCCCCTTTTCCCCGCAAGGGGGACGCGATAGCCGTAAGCGGCAAAGCCGCTAACGGCTATCCAGTGAAAGGGGCTGTCAGCCGAAGGCTGACTGAGGATTGCGTTCGCGGAGCGAACATACGAAGTAAACAAGGATTTGAAAAACTGTGTTTGCTTCGCATATTTTGGCTTCGCCAAAATGCAATCCTCCGTCACGGCTTCGCCGTGCCACCTCCTTTCAAAAGGAGGCTTGACGCCTGCGGGCGGGACGGGGGTTATCCCGCCATTCCCTCCAGAATTTCCCGGCGCAGGCCCAGGCCAAAGAGGTAGTAAGCCCGGACCTCACAGGACAGGTGGCCGGTCAGGGCAGATTCAAATTCGCTGTACCTCTCATAGCCGATAAGGTTCATCAGCTCCGCTGTGACTCTGTTATATTCCTGCTCCGCCTGGACATATTCTGGAATACTGCTGCAAAAGCTGGCAATCTCTCCCGGGATTTCCGGGTTGTCCAAAAACAAAGTTTGTAGTATAGTTTGATTCATAAAGCGCCTCCTCCGTGCATATTAAATTCATTATATCATGCAGGTTACATTCATGTCAAGGGGTTTTTATGGCTAAATTAGGTGAACGATTGAAAATGCTTCGTAAGGAGAAGCGAATGACGCAGCCTGAGCTTGCAGAGCTGCTGAATCAGTCCCTGCGGGCATATCAGTATTACGAATCTTGTGAACATATCCCCGAGTTCCCCAATCTGGTCCTCCTGGCCGACTTCTACGATGTCAGCATGGATTATCTCATCGGCCGCAGCGAGACGCGGGAGCGGCAGCCATGAAGCTGTATTTTGAGACCTCCAACTTCCCCTGGTCACCGGAGCGGTATCACTACGCGGCGGAGCAGATGATGCTCACCCTGTTCCCCGGGGAGCGGCCCGAGTACCCGGAGGGTCCCCTGCCCAGTGACCTGAGCGGGGAGCAAAACGCCGCCGTTTTCACCCTCCACCGGGGGAAGAAGCTGACCAACATCAGCGTTCTGGTATTCCGCCCTCAGGGATATTATAACGGTGTGAGCCGTTTCCCCTCCGAGGAGCTGGACCGCCCCCCGGAAGAGGTCTACCACACCGTCCAGCACGCCCTGAAGCTGGCCTTCTACAAGGCGGGCACCGCCCTGCTGGGGACCCAGCCCCCCTGGGGGGCTCTCACCGGGGTACGTCCGGTGAAGCTGCCCACCCGGTCTATGCTGGCGGGCCAGACGGAAAAGCAGGCGGAGGTGGAGCTGAGGAAGGGGTACTTTGTCTCCCCCGACCGGGCAAAGCTGGCGGTGGACTGCGCCCGGGCCAGCGTGGAGGCACAGCGGTCGCTGAAGGAGGGGGAGGTGTCGCTGTATGTCGGCATCCCCTTCTGCCCCACCCGGTGCGCCTACTGCTCTTTCGTCTCCGCCGATGTGGGCCGCACTTTGAAGCTGGTGGAGCCCTATGTGGAGGGCCTGCTCCGGGAGGTGGCCGAGACGGGCCGGGTCCTGCGGGAGGCGGGGCTGACCATCCGCTCCTTCTATATGGGGGGCGGCACCCCCACCACCCTGTCCGCCGGACAGATGGACCGGCTGCTGACCCAATGTGAGGAGTGCCTCCCTCTGGAGGGCTGCACCGAGTACACCGTGGAGGCCGGCCGGCCGGACACCATCACCCGGGAAAAGCTGGCGGTATTGAAGGCCCACCGCATCGGCCGCATCTCCGTCAACCCCCAGACGCTGGAGGACCACGTGCTGGAGGCCATCGGCCGGAAGCACTCCGCCGGGGACATCCGGGAAGCCTGCGGGCTGGCCCGGGATGTGGGCTTTGACTGCATCAACATGGACCTGATCGCCGGCCTGCCCCGGGACACCTTCGACGGCTTCCGCCGCTCCCTGGAGGGGGTGCTGGCCATGGAGCCGGAAAATGTCACCGTCCACACCCTGGCCCTGAAAAAGGGCTCCACCCTGATGGAGCGCGGCGGAGCGCTCCCCGACGGGGAGGAGGTGGCCCGGATGCTGGACTGGTCCCGGCAGATTCTTACAACAAACGGTTATATCCCCTACTATTTATACCGTCAGAAATACATGTCCGGCTCCCTGGAGAACGTGGGCTGGGCCAGGCCGGGGGCGGAGAGCCTGTATAACATCGTCATGATGGAGGAGCTGCACACCGTGGTCTCCCTGGGGGCGGGCGGGGTAACCAAGCTTATCCGTGACGGGACCATTCTCCGCCTCACCAACCCCAAATTCCCCCAGGATTACCTGTCCGGCCTGGATAAGGTGCTGGGGCAGAAGGCGGAGATCGGAAAGTTTTTCAGATAGCGCCCAAAAGCCTCCTTTAGAAAGGAGGTGCCCCAGTTCGCAAACTGGGGCGGAGGATTGTATTTCGCGCAGCGAAATGTATGAAATAAACAAGGTTTCGGAGACTTTTGTGGGGCGGGACGACCTCGGCCTGCCAAATCGATACGCTGGATAAAATGGCGCGCCGGGGTCGTCGCGCCCCACAGGCGGAGCGGAAGCTTTGTTTACTTCGTATGTTTTGCTTCGCAAAACGCAATCCTCAGTCAGCCTGCGGCTGACAGCCCCTTTCGAAAGGGGCCTTAAGGTGAGAGGAGCAATGAATTATGGCCTACCAATTACAGGAGATCAACCGGCGCGTCCGGAGCGGCGCGGCGGAATTTCTGGCCGAGTGCGACGAGAACTACGCCCAGCGGGTATCGCTGGCGGCGGACAGAATCCTGTCCAACCTGGAGCACAGCCCCATTGTGCTGCTGTCCGGCCCCTCGGGCTCGGGCAAGACCACCACGGCCATGAAAATCGCCGAGGAGCTGCTCCGCCGGGGGGTGAACTCCCGGGCGGTGGCGATGGACAACTACTTTCTCACCCAGGACCCCGCCACCGTCCCCCGCACCCCCGACGGCAGCATCGACTACGAGTCCCCCCTGTGCCTGGACATGGACCTGCTCAGCCAGCACTTCGCCGCCCTGAGCCGGGGGGAGGAAATTCTTATCCCCAAGTTTGAGTTTGCCCGCCAGATGCGCAACGACAGCCTGGGCACCCCGCTGAAGCTGGAAAAGAACGAGATCGCCATTTTCGAGGGCATCCACGCCCTGAACGACGACATCGCCGGCCGGCACCCCGAAGCCGCCAAGCTGTACATATCCGCCCGGTCCAACATCAACGAGGGGGCGGTCCTGCGCTTCAAGGGCACCTGGATGCGGCTCACCCGCCGGGCGGTCCGGGACTACAGCTTCCGGGGCACCGGAGTGGCCCAGACGCTGGCCATGTGGGCCAACGTGCGCCGGGGGGAGAAGCTGTATATCTCCCCCTTCCGCAGCCGGGCGGATATTATTTTCGACTCCTCCCTGCCCTATGAGGTGCCGGTGATGAAAAACTATGCCCTGCCCATCCTCCAGAGCGTCCCGGAGAACAACGAGCGCCATGACGAGATGTTGGAGCTGGTGAAGGCCTTCGAGCACTTTGAGGCCATCGACCCGGCACTGGTGGCCCAAGACTCCCTCCTCCGTGAGTTCATCGGCGGCGGGAGCTATAAGTACCACTGAACCCCCTGCTTTTCAGAGGAGAGACCCTCTCCGTCACGGCTTCGCCGTGCCACCTCTCCCAAAGGGAGAGGTAAAGAAACTCCCCCTTTGGGGGAGCTGGCAGCCCAAAGGGATAGATAAAAAAGCTCCCCCTTTGGGGGAGCTGGCAGCCCAAAGGGATAGATAAAAAAGCTCCCCCTCTGGGGGAGCTGGCAGCCCAAAGGGCTGACTGAGAGGGCGCCTCTACAGATATTCCATCGTTCGGAGTGATTCCAATGCCATATTTACCCACCTACGACTCCCGGGACCCCCGGTATAAGACCCCCTACGGGGCGGCGGCCTCGGGGACGCAGGTACAGTTTACCCTCCGCCCGCCCCGGGCGGAGAGCTACTCCCACGCCAGCCTCACCGCCCGCTTTGAGGGCCGCCACGACGAGACCGTCATCATGAAAATGCCCTGGCAGGGCCACGAGCTGGGCCAGGACATCTTCTCTGCGGAGCTGGATACCGCCGGCTACATCGGCCTGGTGTGGTACTCCTTCCGTCTGGAAAAGCTGGATGGCCGCAGCCAGGAGCTGGGCCCCTATCAGCTCACCGTCTACGACGGAACGGAGGAGGTCCCCGGCTGGTTCGGCCAGGGGGTGACCTACCAGATCTTCCCGGATCGGTTTGCCCGCAGCCGGATTCCCGACCCGGAGGGGCTGGTGGGGGGGCGGTGGGTCCACCAGAGCTGGGAGGAGTTCCCCGAATACCGCCCCAACGACCGGGGGGAGGTGCGCAACCGGGACTTCTTCGGCGGGGATTTCCAGGGCGTGCTGGAGAAGCTGGACTACCTCCAGAGCCTGGGGGTGGAGACCCTGTACTTCAACCCCATTTTCGAGGCGGCGGAGAACCACCGTTACGGCACCGCCGACTACAGCCGGGTGGACCCCATGCTGGGCACCAACGAGGATTTTACCCGGCTGTGCGACGAGGCCCACCGACGGGGGATGCGGGTAATGCTGGACGGGGTGTTTAACCACACCGGCTACGTAAGCCGCTACTTCAACGGCGACGGCTTCTACCCCGAGACGGGAGCAAAGCAGAGCCAGGACTCCCCCTACCGCTCCTGGTTCAACTTTACCCAGTGGCCCAACAAATACGACAGCTGGTGGGGCATCTACTCCCTGCCCGCCGTAAACGAGAACGACCCCGGCTACCGGGACTTTATCTTCGGCGGCGAGGACAGCGTGGTCCGCCGGTGGCTGAGGGCGGGGGCGGACGGCTGGCGGCTGGACGTGGCCGACGAGCTGCCCGACGACTTTGTGGCCGGTATCCACTCCGCCGCCCGGGCGGAGAAGCCCGACGCGGTGATTATCGGCGAGGTGTGGGAGGACGGCTCCACCAAGGTGGCCTACGGGGTGCGCCGGAAACACATCCTGGGAGGGCACTGCGACGGGCTGATGAACTATCCCCTGCGCTCCGCCATTCTGTCCTTCTTCCAGGGGGGCGGCGGGGAGGCCTTTGTTAAGGGGATGGAAACCATCCGGGAGAACTACCCCCCATTCGCCTTCTACTCCGCCATGAACTCCCTGGACACCCACGATACTCCCCGTCTGCTCACCCTGCTGGGGGCGGGGGGCGAGTACCGGGACCAGACCAAGGAGTGGCGGGCCGGCTTCACCCTGTCCCCCCGGCAGCTGAACAAGGGGCGGGCCCTGCTGAAGGCCGCCGCCCTGCTGCTGTTCTGCTTCCCCGGCTCCCCCACGGTGTATTACGGGGACGAGGTGGGGATGCAGGGCTTTGAAGACCCCTTCAACCGCCAGACCTACCCCTGGGGCCGGGAGGACCGGGAGCTGCTGGAGTGGTACCGGGCCCTGGGCCGCCTGCGCAGCCGGCACCCCGCCCTGCGCCGGGGCTCCATCCGGTACCTTTTGGGGGAGGGTCCTCTGCTGGTCTTCCTCCGGGAGACCGGAGATGAACAGCTGCTGTGCGCCTTCAACGCCGGGGGCGAGGAACACGCCTTTTCCTTTGACGAGGGCAAGATCTTCCCCCTCATTGGCCGGCCCCAGTTCTCCCAGATGGACGGGCTGTATACCATCGCCCTGCCCCCCCGGTCGGGTGCGGTGTTCTCCATCAAATAAATGCGGACAGAGACAGCTCACGGGCTGTCTCTGTTTTTCTGTATCATGTTTTCCCCAAACGCTCCCACAAGATCAGCCGGATGCAGCTTGGAACTGATCGCCCGTCCTCCTCCGCCAGTCGCTTCAATGTTTCGTACAGGTCCAGCGGCATCCTGACGCTGACGATCTTCCTGGGACCTTTTTTCATACGAATCACCTCAATTTCATTTTAAGGGATATTCCCTTAAAAGTCAACGGCAAACTTTTCATACCGCATAATACTTTTGGGTGATATTATGTTAGAACATCTGCGTGGTTTGCGGGAGGACAAGGACATATCTCAAGCGGAAATGGCAAAAATACTGCAAGTTCATCAAACAACCTACTCCGATTATGAACGTGGGAATTTAAATATCCCAATCGTGACCCTGAAGCAGTTGGCGCTCTTTCACAACACCAGTATCGACTACCTGCTGGGACTGACGGATGTTCAGGAGCCCTACCCCCGGGCGAAAAAATAAAAAAGCGGCACCCACAAAGTGCCGCCTTTGCTTCGACATGGTCATTGGCAGGGCGGTGTATCCTGCATCTCAGGTACCCTTTCGGGTGTGTCGGGAACCATTTCCGACCTCAATGACCATATAAAAGTCTATGCCGTTTATATATTCAGTATAACCGGAATATGTGTTAAAGTCAACACAGTTTTTTGTATTTTATCAGTCTTCCGCCGGCCAAGCGGCGATCAATTTTAGACTGCTTTACATCATAAAGAGAAGCTACATAAAGATATCCCGCTTTTCGGTCCAGCTTAACCGCAATTTGAATATTTTCTGAAAAGACTTTTATCAATTCAACACTGTCCGGCTCCCTGGGATTACAGCCTATATAATCCGGAGCGGCAATGATATCGGATATCTGGTCAATGTACTTCTCATACCCCGGGTGGCGTTTTCTTATATGAACAGCAAACCCGGAAGATTTATAGATTGGTCCGCACGGGAGGGAGAGAGATAAAAGCGTATTAAATCTTTCAATATATACGCCAACAATGCTTAAAGTTGTATCTTTCAATACACTCACAGCTTTCTTTCTCTTTTTGTCCATTATACTGTCTATATCGTGTCATTTCAAGAAAAATAAACACAACAGCCCCGCCAGGCGCTTGCCGGCGGGGCTGTGCTCTTGACTATTTCATTGCCGCTTCTCTGGCCCCTGCCGGTCTCCCCCTGCGGCCCGCGGCCTTGGCCCACTCGCAGATAGGGATGGGCGCCATAGCCAAAGCCAGCACGGTAAACCACTGGGGGGCGTTCATGGGGGTCACAGAGAACACCCCCTGAAGGGGGGGCACCAGCAGCACAGACAGCTGCATGGCCAGTCCCGCCAGAAAGGCCCGGTTCATGGCCGGGTTGGACAGCACCCCCTGGGCAAAGAGGGACCGGTCCTCGCTGCGCACGTTGAAGGCGTGGAACAGCTGGCACAGGGTGAGGGTGGCGAAGGCCATGGTGTTGGCGGCGGCGCCCTCCAGCCCCGGGGCGGCCAGACGGGTAAAGCCCAAAAAGTAGGCCGCCAGGGTGAGCCCCCCCACCATCAGGCCCTGCCAGGCCAGGCGGAGGGAAAACCTTCCGTCAAAGAGGCCGGCGGAGGCGTCCCGGGGGTCTTCCTCCATCACGCCCTCCTCCACCGGCTCCACCCCCAGGGCCAGGGCGGGAAGGGAGTCGGTTACTAAGTTGAGCCACAGCAGCTGCACCGGTACCAGGGGCATCTGCCCAAAGCCCAGCAGCGTGGCGGCAAAGATGGTAAAAATCTCCCCGATGTTGCAGGAGAGCAGGTAGTGGATGGCCTTGCGGATGTTGGAGTAGATCCCCCGGCCCTCCTCGATGGCGGCCACAATGGTGGAAAAGTTGTCGTCGGTGAGGATCATGTCCGCCGCCCCTTTGGCCACGTCGGTGCCCGTCTTTCCCATAGCGCAGCCGATGTCGGCCGCCTTCAGGGCGGGGGCATCGTTCACGCCGTCCCCCGTCATGGCCACCACCCGGCCCCGCTTCTGCCAGGCCTGGACAATGCGCATCTTGTGCTCCGGGGACACCCGGGCGAAGACGGCGAACTTTTCAATGTCGCTCTCCAGCAGCTCCTGGGGCATAAAATCCAGCTCCGCCCCCGTCACCGACCAGTCTCCGGGGCGGGCGATATCCAGCTCCTTGGCTACCGCCACCGCGGTGGCCCGGTGGTCGCCGGTAATCATCACCGGCCGCACCCCCGCCAGGTGGCACCGGGCCACGGCGGCGCGGACCTCCGGCCGGGGCGGGTCCATCAGGCCAAAGAGGCCTAAAAAGGTGAGCTCCCGCTCCACCTCGCCGGGCTGGGGATTTTGGGGCAGGGCGGAAAGCTCCCGCCGGGCCACGGCAATCACCCGCAGGGCCTTGCCCGCCATCTCCTCGTTGGCAGCCAGGATGCGGGCCCGGTCGCTCTGGGCCATCGGCCCCTTCGCCGTGCGGACACACCGGCCCAGCAGCACATCGGGGGCCCCCTTCACAAAGGCGGTCCAGCCCCCCGACCGGTCGGTATGTATGGTGGTCATCAGCTTGCGGGTGGAGTCAAAGGGGATATCGGCCACCCTGGAAAGATGCTCCAGCTCCCGGTTTTGATCCACCCCATCCCGGGCGGCGGCCACTACCAGGGCCCCCTCGGTGGGGTCGCCGGAGGCGGTGGGCGCCCCGGCCTTCCACTCCAGCCGGGCATCGGAGCACAGGGTCCCCGCCAGCATGGCATCCCGCCGCCGGGTGCCGGGGGGAAGCCACACCTGCTGCACCGTCATTTTGTTCTGGGTGAGGGTGCCCGTCTTGTCGGAGCAGATCACCCCGGCGCAGCCCAGGGTCTCCACAGCGGGCAGTTTCTTCACAATGGCGTTCCGGGCGGCCAGCCGCTGGACGCCCAGAGCCAGCACAATGGTGACAATGGCGGGCAGCCCCTCGGGGATGGCGGCCACCGCCAGGGAGACGGCGGTGAGGAACATATCCAAAAGCCCCTTCCCCTGGAACAGCCCCACCCCGAACATCACGGCGCACACCGCAAGGCACAGGAAGGACAGAGACCTGGAGATTTCCCCCATCCGTTTCTGGAGGGGGGTGTCCCCCTCGCCGCTGTCCAGCAGCAGGCCGGCGATGCGGCCCATCTGGGTGTCCATGCCGGTGGCCACCACCAGAGCGGTGCCCCGTCCGGCGGTGATAAGGGTGCCTGCAATGAGCATATTCACCTGGTCCCCCAGGGGAGTGTTCTCCGGGAGAGCTCCCCTGGCCTCCTTCTCCACCGGCAGCGACTCCCCTGTCATGGCACTCTCGTCGGCCTGGAGGCGGCTGCACTCCAGAATCCGGGCGTCGGCGGGGACCTGGTCCCCGGCCTCCAGCAGAATTACGTCCCCGGGCACCAGGGCGGTGGCGGAAATCTTCCGGGGAGCCCCCTCCCGCAGAGCGGTGGCCTGGGGGGAGGACATCCGCCGCAGCTCCTCCAGAGCCTGCTGGGCGTGGTCCTCCTGGGTGATGGAGATTACCCCGTTGACCACCACAATCACCAGGATAATCACCCCGTCCAGCCAGTCCTCCCCGCCGCTGGCCGCCAGGGACAGGGCGGCGGCGGCCAGCAGCACCAGAATCATGGGGTCCTTCAGCTGGCCCAGGATGCGCAGCAGAAGCCCTGGGGGCTGGGGCTGGGCCAGCTGGTTGGGGCCGTACTTCTCCAGCCGCTGGGCCGCCTCCCGGCCGGTGAGCCCCCCGGGCCGGCCGCCCACATCCTCCATCACCTGGGACACACTCCGGCTGTGCCAGTCGCCCATGGTTGCATCTCCCCCTTCCAGTTTCTTCCAGTATAGCGGGAGCCTGTCCAATTTTTAGGGGAAATGTGTCGAGAAAAAAACTTCTTCCGCAGCCTTGACTTGATAAAGAAATTTGGATATAATTTATGTATTAAAGGAGGTGCTATTATGCCCCATATTCGTTCCAGCGCAGACCTGCGCAACAACTACAACGAGATATCCACCTTCTGCCATGACCACGCCGAACCGGTATTTATCACCAAAAACGGCCGCGGCGATCTGGCTGTAATGAGTATTGAGACCTATGAACAGCTAACCAGCCGCTTTGAGCTTTACACCCTCCTGAAAAAGGGCCTTGACGACGTGGCCGAGGGCCGGACACGGCCCTTCTCGGAAGCGATGGCCGAATTAAGGAGCCGCAGGGTAAGCCTTCCACCCTCCGGGGGGAAGGTGCCCCCGAAGGGGGCGGATGAGGGGGCGGGGCGGGCAAGCAGTTCTTACGGTAAGAGGCAAAAACCTGCCGCGCACCCTCATCCGTCACGGGCTTCGCCCGTGCCACCTTCCCCCTTGAAGGGGGAAGGCTTTTGAGGGATCCTTGAGCCCCCACACATAAACACCCGCCCAAAAGACACACCCGCCGGGATTAAGGTCCCGGCGGGCTTTTTCATCCCTTCATCTCCAACAGGGTCCTGGCCACGTTGTCCGCCCACAGCCGGCCCCCGGCGATGGCTTCGCTGAGGGAATTTCCGTGTCCTCCCACCTCCACCAGGATGGATCCCGGACACAGCTGCTGGTTATACCGGCTCTTGCGCAGGACGGTGGGCCGGGCCAGACTGGTATAGCCCTTCACCAGGTTCCGCTGGAGCTTCAGGGCGAAGGCCATATTGTCCTTCCACCGGGGATGGTCAGCTCCGCCGGCGTCGGTACCCAGCACCATCATCACCTGGGCCACCTTCTCCCCCGCTTCAACAGACACCATTTTATAAATTTCTCCCTCATTGCCCACCAGGGCGTCCCGGTGGACGTCCAGAACCACCCGGATGGAGGGATACCGCTCCAGCCACTGCTCCACCACCGCCTTGGAGCGGTCGTAAGCCCCGTTGTAGGCGGGGTAGTCGCACAGGGTGGTATCGTGGATCACCTGAAAACCGTAGGCCCGGAAGACGGTGGCTATCTCCTCCCCCACCCGGACCACGTTGTGGGCGCAGTCGGTGGTGCGGTAGGGGTCGCTCTCCTCATAGACGTCCCCGTCGGTCATGGAGTAGGCCTCGCTGCCGTGGGTGTGGACAATCAGGATGTGTGGTCCCTCCCCCAGGGGCACATCCACCGTCCCCTCCCGGAGGAGGGAGGCGTCCAGCTCCCGGTCGGTACGGTTGTACACATACACCCCGCCGTCCCGGAGGTACTGGCTGCCCTCCTTCCCCTGGCCGGTCATCTCCACAATGCCGTCGCCGCTGTCCGGCGGCTGGAGGTTGGGCTGCTCCATGTCCTCCTCCCCGTCCTCCGGGTCCGGGTCCTCCCGCCCGGCGGGCGCGCCGCCGCCCCCGCCGCCCCCCAGCTCCAGCACCGCCCCCTCCCCCTGCTCCAGCAGAGGGGAGGCCTCCAGCAGCAAACGCCGCCAGCCGGTGAGGCCCTTTGCCCCGCCGGGGAGTTCCCCCAGCTGGGCGGCCATCAGGGTCACTGCCAGGGCGGGCTCCTTCCCCAGGCCGGCCAGACCGTCCCCCACGGCCCCCAAGTCGGCCATCAGGCTCACCCCCCAGGCCGCCGCCAGCACCAGCCCCAGCGCCACCCCCCGGCGCAGGGCCCGTCCCACCTTGTTTTCCATAAGCACCACTCCTTATCCTGTGTAAGCTGTCACAACCAGCTTATGAGGGGCAGTGGACGGATATGTCTGTTGCAAGTCAGAACAGAGGAAAATCCAGAGGATGGTTGATGCTGCTCCTGAGGCAGAGTATTACTGCACAGATGGTTACCCTTCAAAAAGCTGCTGGAGGAGCCTCGGCTGGTTATGGAGGACCAATAAAAAATTTTCTGCAAACCTGGGATTTTCCCTTTACATCAGGAAAAAACTATGATATATTATCCGGGCACGGCTAACCGTGCACCGTCCCCCGCTTGGTTTCGGGACATGGCCCGCGCAGGTGCGCGGGGACACACCCGCCCGATACCCGGCCCCAGGACAGAACATTTTGAAAGGTGGAATTTCCCATGATCCGCAAGGACGAAAAGACGGCCGTTATCGAGGCCAACCGCACCCACGAGACCGACACCGGCTCCCCCGAGGTGCAGATCGCCATTCTCTCCGCCCGCATTAACGAGCTCACCGAGCACCTGAAGGTGCACATCCACGACAACCACAGCCGCCGCGGCCTGTACAAGATGATCGGTAAGCGCCGCAAGCTGCTGGACTACCTGATGGCCAAGGACATCGAGCGTTACCGCGCCATCATCGCCAAGCTGGGCATCCGTAAGTAAGACTGTGTTTCATAGGGCGGCGCGTCTTTGCGCACCGCCCTATGTTCGCATATACCCCCGGCGTTTTTTCTGGTTTTTTAGCAGTTGAATATGGGGTTGGGACAGAGATTCCCCCGTCCCGCCGCAGCGAAAAGCCTCCTTTTGAAAGGAGGTGCCCCAGTTCGCAAACTGGGGCGGAGGATTGTATTTCGCCGCAGGCGAAATGTATGAAATAAACAAGATTTGCAAAACTTTGTTTACTTCGTATGTTTTGCTTCGCAAAACGCAATCCTCAGTCAGCCTTCGGCTGACAGCTCCTTTCCAAAGGAGCCTTGCCGCCTGCGGGCGGGACGGAAACCTTCAAACCCGTATTCAAGTGCTAAAGGGCAGGAAGATGCTCCGGGGAACACCAATGAAAAGGAGAATCAATATGTCAACAATCATCAAGCACAAGCAGTTCCCCAAGTTCAAGAGCTGGACCATGGACCTGTGCGGCCGTCCCCTCACCATCGAGGTGGGCAAGGTGGCCGAGCTGGCCTCCGCCTCCGCCCTGGTGAAGTACGGCGAGACCACCGTGATGGTGGCCGTCACCGTCTCCCCCCGTCCCCGGGACGGCATCGACTTCTTCCCCCTGTCCGTGGAGTTTGAGGAGAAGCTGTACGCCGTGGGGAGAATCCCTGGCTCCTTCATGCGCCGCGAGGGCCGGCCCTCCCTGCCCGCCGTGCTGGCCAGCCGCCTCATCGACCGGCCCATGCGCCCCCTGTTCCCCTACGACTTCCGCAACGACGTGTGCATCCAGTGCACCGTTATGAGCGTGGACTACGACTGCTCCCCCGAGGTGGCCGCCATGATTGGCGCCTCCGCCTGCGTGAGCTATAGTGAAATCCCCTTCGCCGGCCCCATCGGCTGCCTGGAGGTGGGCTTCTGCGACGGACAGATCGTCCTCAACCCCAACCAGGCCCAGCGCAAGACCAGCCGCATGGACGTGACCGTGGCCGCCACCCGGGAGAAGGTGGTCATGATCGAGGCGGGCGCCGACGAGATCCCTGACGAGATCATGTACGCCGGCATCGTGAAGGCCCACGAGGAGATTCGCAAGCAGATTGACTTCATCGACCAGATTGTCCGGGAGATCGGCAAGCCCAAGATGGAGTATGACCACGCCCAGTTCAACCAGGAGCTGTTCGACGACATCGTGGCCAACTTCATGGACGAGGCCAAGGCCGCCATGGACACCGACGACAAGACCGTCCGGGAGCAGCGCTGGAACGAGATGATCGACCACTGGCACGAGAAGTATCTGGAGCAGTATCCGGATATGGACCAGTACCTGGAGGAGTTCACCTACAAGTTCCAGAAGAAGATTGTAAAAGCCTGGCTGCTGGAGGGCCACCGGGTGGACGGACGAGCCCAGAACGAGATCCGTCCCCTGGCTGCCGAGGTGGGCGTCCTGCCCCGGGTCCACGGCTCCGGCCTGTTTACCCGCGGCCAGACCCAGGTGCTCTCCGTGTGCACCCTGAACACCCTCTCCGCCGCCCAGAAGCTGGACACCATCTGGGAGGAGACCGAGAAGCGGTATATGCACCACTACAACTTCCCCCCCTACTCTGTGGGCGAGGCCCGGGCTCCCCGGTCCACCAACCGCCGGGAGTACGGCCACGGCTTCCTGGCCGAGCGGGCTCTGGCCCCGGTGCTCCCCTCTGAGGAGGAGTTCCCCTACGCCATCCGTGTGGTCTCTGAGGTGCTGTCCTCCAACGGTTCCACCTCTCAGGGCTCCATCTGCGGCTCCACCCTGGCCCTGATGGACGCCGGCGTGCCCATCAAGGCCCCTGTGGCCGGCATCTCCTGCGGCCTGATTCAGGACGACAACGGCGGCTTTACCACCTTCATCGACATCCAGGGCGTGGAGGACTTCCACGGCGAGATGGACTTTAAGGTGGCGGGCACCAAGTCGGGCATCACCGCCATCCAGATGGACCTGAAGAACGACGGTCTCACCCACGAGATCATCAAGGAGGCCCTGGACATCACCCGGGACGCCCGGTTTGCCATTCTGGACGAGGTGATGCTGCCCTGCATCGCCGCTCCCCGCCCCGAGGTATGCAAGTGGGCTCCCAAGATGCTGTCCATGAAGATCGACCCCGACAAGATCCGGGAGGTCATCGGCAAGGGCGGTTCCGTCATCCAGAAGATCACCGCCGAGTCCGGCGCTCAGATCGACATCGAGGACGACGGCACCATCCACATCGCCTCCCCCGACGCCGCCTCCTGCGACGCCGCCAAGAAGATGATCGAGACCATCGTGTTCGTCCCCCAGGTGGGCGAACTGTACTACGGCAAGGTGGTGCGCATCCTCCAGTTCGGCGCCTTCGTGGAGCTGGCCCCGGGCAAGGACGGCATGGTCCACATCTCCAAGCTGGCCGAGCGCCGGGTGGACCGGGTCGAGGACGTGGTCAACATCGGCGATATGATCTGGGTGAAGGTCACCGAGATCGACGAGAAGGGCCGGGTTAACCTGTCCTATAAGGACGCCCTCCGGGAGATCAAGGCCAAGAAAGAGGCCGGTCTGCCCATCAAATAAGCAGCAAAGCGGGACGGCACGCCGTCCCGCTTTTGTTTTGGTACTACCAATGCATGTTAGCCGCCCGGATGGCCCCGAGCGGCTAACTGTGTTTAGCTAATCGAACCGGGCCAACTGTCAGTGACAGCGCCCTTTCTGTTTGTATTATATCAGAACAGGCCGGTTTGTCAAGGGCGGCGGAGGGTTTTCACATACTCGTCTCATAAATTCGGAAAGCCTCTGGAAATATCGGCTGGTACATCATGTAGGGCAGGGGTTCTACCCCTGCCTATCCCCGTGAGGGGATAAAATTCCCTTCGTCCCCCGCAGGGCAAGCCTTCCACCCTCAGGGGGGAAGGTGCCCCCGAAGGGGGCGGATGAGGGGGCGGGGCGGGGACGCTGTCCTTTCGATAAGGGGTGCTAACCTTACCGCACCCTCATCCGTCACGGCCTGCGGCCGTGCCACCTTCCCCCTTTAAGGGGGAAGGCTTTTGAGCGCGTTCTGTTACGTGGCAGAAAAGGCAAGGGCAGAGCCCTTGCCCTACATGCGGAAGGTTTTCAAAATTTTGAGACGTGTATAGTCTTTCATTCAAACAATTTGTATATCTTGCAGTCAAACGCTTTTGCCAGGAGTACGGCGTCGTGAAGCATCATTTCATCTGGAAGTACCTCCCGCTCCAACTCCTCCAGAATGGTCAGAGCCACGCCGCTGCACTGGGCCAATTCCTCCACCGTCAGCTTTTTCCCTTCCCGCAGAGCTTTCAGGCGGTTGCAGAATCTTTGCTTGTTTTCCAGTATACTCACCCCAAATCCCCCCTTCCACCAGCGGTTATTTTCTTAAATTCTAGCACAATTCCGGTAAAAGTATTGATTTTATGTCCTATGGGTACTAAAATGTAGGGGCGGCCACAGGCCGCCCCTACAATATCCCTGCGCCCGGCTGATAGTGGAGGAAAAACCATGCGCTACAGTATTTTAAGCAAATACCGCACCGAACTGATGGGGGTGGCCATCCTCTGGGTGATGCTGTTCCACTCCTTCGACCTGAACATGGGCCTCACCCTGCTGGAGTGGGTCCGGGCCGCCGGATTCGGCGGGGTGGACATCTTCATTTTGCTGTCCTCCATGGGACTGGTGATGTCCCTGGCCCGGCGGGAGCAGAGCTATTCCGCCTTCATGGCCCGGCGGGCGGGGCGGGTGCTCCCCGCCTACTATCTGGTGATGGTGCCCTACACCCTTTTCCAGGTCCTCACCCGGGGCGCGCCCCTCAGCGCCCTGCTCTGGAACGCCGCTCTGCTGTACTACTGGGTCCGCCCGGCGGGGGCCTTCAACTGGTATGTGGCGGGGTCCATGAGCTTCTACGCCATCACCCCCTTCTGCTTCCGCCGCCTGCGGGCCAGCCGCCGCCGGGAATGCCTCACCGCCGCCGGCGTTCTGCTGGGGCTGGTCATCGGCCGGGTGCTGATGGTGGACGGCTACTGGTACTCCATGGACCTGGTCTTCCGCCTGCCCATCTTCTGCCTGGGCCTGCTGCTGGGCTTCTATGTGCTGGAGGACCGGCGGCTGGGGATCAGAGACATCCTGTTCTGGTGCGTCTGGCTGGGGCTGGGGGTGCTCTACCTGCTGACCATGGGCAAGGGCCCCAACGCCGATTACCGCCCGCTGTGTTACCTGTTCCTGTTTACCACCGTGCCCATGTGCTTTGCCATATGCTGGTGCTTTGAGCGCCTGCCCCTGGGGTGGGCTCAGCGGTTTTTCCGCCTGCTGGGGCGGCACAGCCTGGAGATTTACCTGCTGAACGTCAGCCTGTTCTCCGAGGTGACGCTGCTGCGCCGGTTTGTCTCCTTTGGGCCCAGCAACCGGCTGTATTTCCTGCTGTCCTACGCCGCCAACATCGCCCTGGCCGTCGCCCTCCACCGGCTTGTGGAGCTTTGGAAAAAAACACGGGAGACAGCCTAGGCTGCCTCCCCAAACAACTGTTGCGAAATTCCGGGGGATACTTTATAATAGGCAGGAAAACTGCTGCCGGCAAGGAGGACTTTCTATGCTGTTAAACGTATTAGCGGTAGGCGACGTGGTGGGCGAAGGAGGGCAGGACATTCTGTCCCGCCGCTTGCCCGGCCTGCGGGAGGAGACCGGGGCCCATTTCTGCGTGGTCAACGGGGAAAACGCCTCCGGAGTGGGCATCACCCCCGCCCAGGCCCGGCGTGTTCTGGAGGCCGGGGCCGACGTGATTACCCTGGGCAACCACACCTGGAACCGCATCCAGATCGGCGCCTTTCTGGACAAGGAGGACCGCATCCTCCGCCCCGCCAACTACGCCGGCCGGGTGCCCGGCCGAGGGTTTGGGGTCTACCGGTGCCAGGGCCTGGCCCTGGGCGTGCTGAATATTATGGGCCGGGTGGACCTGAATTCCAATTTGGACAGCCCCTTCAAGGCCGCCAACTATTTCTGGAACCGGGGGGGCTTCGATTTGCTGCTGGTGGATTTCCACGCCGAGGCCACCAGCGAGAAGGGGGCCATGGGCTGGCATCTGGACGGCCGGGCGGCGGCGGTGTGGGGCACCCACACCCACGTGCCCACGGCGGACTGCCGGGTGCTCCCCCAGGGCACCGGCTTTGTCACCGACCTGGGAATGACGGGACCCGTCAACTCGGTGCTGGGCATCAAGCCGGAAAACTCCCTGAACCTGTTCCTGGGCGGCCTGCCCCGGCGGTATGAGGAGGCCGAGGGGAACTGCAAACTGAACGCCTGCCTGTTTACCATCGACACAGAGACGAAAAAATGCGTCAATGTGGTCCGGACGGATATTATTGAATAATGCGGACGTCCGTTGGGGGCGGATGATATCCGCCCCTGCAAACCGCTTAATGAGGTATAAACATGATAAAAATTATCCACGGGGCCGATTTCCACCTGGACAGCCCCTTTTCCGGCCTGACGCCGGAGCGGGCGGCCCAGCGGCGGGGGGAGCAGCGGGAGCTGCTGGACCGGCTGGCCGCCCTGGCCCGGGAGAAGCAGGCCGACCTGGTGCTGCTGGCCGGCGACCTGCTGGATTCGGAGCGGGTTTTCCGGGAGACGGCCCAGGCCCTGTCCACGGCGCTGGCCTCCATCCCCTGCCCGGTGTTCATCGCCCCGGGCAATCACGATTTCTACGGCCCCCGGTCGGTGTGGACCGCCCTGGACTGGCCGGAAAACGTACATATCTTCGACGAGCTGGAGCAGGTGGAGCTGCCCGGCTGCACCCTGTGGGGCCGGGCCTTCTCCGACCCCCACCAGGCCGCCTGTCCCCTGAGGGGCATCGCCGTCCCCGACGACGGCAGGCTTCACCTCGCCGTCCTCCACGGGAACGTGGGGGGCGCGGAGGGCGACTACGGCCCCATCACCCCCGGGGACATTGCCGCCAGCGGCCTGGACTATCTGGCCCTGGGCCACGTCCACCAGACCAGCGGGCTGCAGCGGGAGGGGGAGACCTTCTGGGCCTACCCCGGCTGCCCCGAGGGCCGGGGCTTTGACGAGACCGGGGAGAAGGGGGTCCTCTACCTGGAGGCGGAGCCCGGCCGTGTAACCGCCCAGTTCGTCCCCCTGGCCAAGGTCCGCTATGAAATTTTCACGGTGGATATCACCGGGCCGGAGGGGGCGCTGTCCAACATTCGGGAGGCCCTGCCCGGGCGGACCCAGGACCTGGTGGGCCGCCTGATTCTCACCGGCGAGGGGCAGGCCCCCGACCTGGCCAATCTGGAGCTGATGCTGGCACCCGAATTTTACGGTCTCACCATCATCGACCGCACCCGTATGCCCCAGGATCTGTGGGCCCGGCGGGAGGAGGACGCCCTCACCGGCCTGTTTCTCCAGGACATGTGGGACAAGTGCCAGGCCGCGCCGGACGATCCGGTATGCCAGCTGGCCGCCCGGTATGGGCTGGCCGCTCTGGAGGGGGGCGAGGAGCCGTGAAAATCAAATCCATGACCGCCACCTTCGGCCGGCTGGACAGAGCCCGGCTGGAGCCGGGCCCCGGCCTCACCCTCATCCACGGCCCCAATGAGGGGGGCAAGTCCACCTGGGCCGCCTTCTGGCGGGCCATGCTCTACGGCATCAGCACCCGCGACCAGAACAAAAAGGGCTACCTGGCTGACAAGAACCGCTATCAGCCCTGGTCCGGCGCCCCCATGGAGGGGGAAATCCAGCTGGAGCTGGAGGGGCGGGACATCACCATCCGCCGGGGCCCCAGGCGCAACACACCCTTCGGCGCCTTCTCCGCCGTCTACACCGGCACCCAGGAGCCGGTGCCCGGCCTTACTGCCTCCAACTGCGGCGAGCTGCTCACCGGGGTGGGGGCGGAGGTGTTCACCCGCTCCGCCTTCCTGGGAGACGGCAGCCTGTCCCTCACTACTGCCCCCGAGCTGGAGCGGCGCATCGCCGCCCTGGTCACGTCGGGGGAGGAGGACGTGTCCTTCTCCCAGGCCATGGAGCGGCTGAAGGGCTGGAAAAACCGGCGGCAGGTCAACAAAAGCGTGGGGGATATCCCCAAGCTGGAGGCCCAGCTGGCCCAGGTGCGGGAAAATCTGGAGGCACTGGAGGCCTCCGCCGCCCTCACCGCCCGGCTGGAGGGGGAGCAGGCCGCTCTGGCCCGTACCCGGGATGGTCTGGCCCGGCAGGCGGAGATCCACCGCCTTCTGGCCCAGCGGAAGCTGTCCGACCGCTACGCCCAGGCGGAGGAGGCCGAGCAGGCCGCCCGGAAGCAGCTGGAGGGCCTGGAGGCGGAGCTGTCCACCCGGCCCATCCCCGACCGGGAGGAGCTGAAACGGGCTCAGGGCGAGCTGCAATACATCAAGGCCCTGGAGGAGGAGATTAAGCAGGGTGAGCCCGCCCTGAAGGAGGCGGAGGAGGCCGCCGCCACGGCCAGGGAGGCGGCAAAAGACGAGCACTTCCTCGATATGACCGGCGACGAGGCGGTGGCCAAGGCCGAAGTGGATTCCGCCGCCTGTCAAGCCGCTGTCCGAACAGCAGGCAAGGTCAAACGGGGTATCTGGATTTTTCTGCTTTTGGGCTTTGGCGGCGGAATCGGGGTAATTGCGCGGCAATTGATGAAAAATGAAACCGCTCCCCTCGGCCCTATTTTAGGTATGCTGGCAGGGGTCGCCGTCGTGACTTTAGGAGCTGGCCTTCTGTATTTCTATAGGAAACGGCAAGCCCGCCGCATTCTGGCTCAATACGGCGTCCAGACCCCGGAGGAGCTCACCGCCCTGGCACAGAGCTACCGGGAACGCTGCCAGGCGGCGGACAAGGCCGCCCACGAGGTGGAAGTCATCCAAAACGCCGTCACCGAGCGGCAGGAAAAGCGGGACGCCACAAAATCGGCGCTGCTGGACTTCGTCCACGGCTTCGCCCCGGAGGCGACCGACCTGTTCGGCTGTTCGGCGGCCCTCAGCCGGGCGCTGGGCATGGACCACGACCTGGCTCTGGCCCGGGAGCGGGCCGCCGCCTGCCGCCGCCGGCTGGAAGACCTGGCCGCCCAGGGGGCCGGGCATTCCGACGGCCCCGTCCCCGAGCTGCCCATCCCCGACCTGGGCTCCCAGGAGACCGACCGGGCCCTGGGCCAGGCCGCCGAGCGGCTGGAACAGGTAAGCGCCCAGCTGAATCAGGCCCGGGGCACCCTCAGTGCCATGGGAGACCCCGCCGTCCTGTCCGCCCAGAAGGAACAGCTGGAGGACAGGCTGGCCCGGCGCAGGCTGGAGCTGGAGGCGATCTCCCTGGCCATGGAGACCCTCACCCAGGCCAACGTCCGCCTTCAGGAGCGGTTTTCCCCGGAGCTGAACCGGCTCACCGGCCAGTATATGGCCCGGCTCACCGGCGACAAATACCCGGCCGTCTCCCTCACCCGAGAGCTGGAGGGCTTTGTCCGGGAGGGGGATGGGGTGCTGCCCCGCTCTGCCCTGTACCTGTCCCGGGGGACGGCGGACCAGCTCTATCTGGCTCTGCGGCTGGCGGTGTGCCGGCTGTGCCTGCCGGAGCGCCCCCCTATCCTGCTGGACGACGCCCTGGTCTCCTTTGACGACGGACGCCTGGCCCACGCCCTGGAGCTGCTGTGGGAGCTGTCCGGCGAGCAGCAGCTGCTTCTGTTCACCTGCCAGAAGCGGGAGGGCGAGGCCCTGCGCGGCGTCCCGGGCGTGACCCGAATCGAGCTGTAGGGGCGGACATTGTCCGCCCACGGGCGCACGCTGTGCGCCAGAAACGGTTGCATTTTCCCTGCAAACCGGTTATAATACCACACACAAGGAAGCGAGGTGCCCCAATGGACGAATACAACAGCCTGCCCCGGGAGCCGGAGGAGGAGACCAATGAGGAACAGGCCCCCCGCCGTCCGGGGGCCGACCTGTATGACTGGCTTCAGATGTTCCTGGGCTGCGTGGTGGCGGCGGTGGTGCTGTTCAACTGCGTGGCCCGGCTCACCCGGGTGGATGGCGACTCCATGAACAATACCCTCCAGGACGGGGAGATCATGCTTATCTGGTCCCTGGGCTACACCCCGAAGCAGGGGGATATCGTGGTGCTGAACAAGACCCCTGTTCTGCTGACCGGCTGGACCGAGCCCCGGGCCATCGTCAAGCGGGTCATCGCCACCGGCGGCCAGACGGTGGATATCGACTATATGGCCGGCCTGGTCTATGTGGACGGCCAGCCCCTGGACGAGCCCTATCTGCCGGAGGAGATGTACCTCCCCGGCCCCACCATGCAGCAGACCCACTGGGAGGTGCCCGAGGGCTCCATTTTTGTCATGGGCGACAACCGCAACCACTCCACCGACAGCCGGGATATCCAGCTGGGCCCCATCGACACCGACTATATCCTGGGCCGTGCGGTGCTGGCCCTGTGGCCCAGCGAACGCTTCGGCGCGGTGTAAGCCCTCCCCACATCGCTCAGTAAGTAGAGAAAAGCCCCCTGTGCAGGCAAATAAGCTTGCGTAGGGGGTGTTTTATGCGTTACAACAAACGGACAGGAGCGCCGCGGCGGGCGCTCCTGCTTTTTTATTAGTCGGTGCTGTCGTCGGGGTGCTCCCCGGCCTCCAGGCACATCTCCTCCAGCTCGTTCTGGGTCCGCTCGATTTCCTTTGCCAGGTCGGTCAGCCGGTTGAATGCGTGGTAGTAGAGCTTTTTGTAAGATTCGTTTTCCATGGTCAATTCCTCCCTACTTTATTTTAGCTGATTTTCAGATAAAATCAAGCCCTTTCGCAAATATTATAGGATAATCCGATAAAATGCGAGGGGGAGGGGCCATGCCAAAGCGTCGTACTGTGGGTACGGAGAACCTAATTGGGCAAAATGTGGTCCTGCTCCGTAAACGGAAGGGGATAAATCAAACTATAATGCTTGCCCAGCTACAGGTGAGAGGAATCGACATCGGGCAATCCGCATTGTCTGCGCTGGAAGGACAAGTGAGGAAGGTTAGCGACAAAGAAATGCTTGTCCTTGCGGATATTTTGGGGGTCACGCTAGAAGAACTGTTTAATCCGGCGACGGAGGAGGAAACGCAAAAATAAAGCCTCCCCCACAAGGGAGAGGTAACGTAAGGAGGTTACCTCTCCCTTACTATTTGTAGACAGCCGAAAGTGATTGAATTGCAGGGATATTCAACACTTTGGAGGTATATATTATGAGAAAATCTACATTTGAGCAAATGGGTGGAACCTATCGTCAAGTTGGAGATTACCTTCTCCCAAACCTCACCGTGTCGGAAAGCGTCCCCGTTGGCGTCTGGGGCCAGCGTAGGCGGTGGTATTTGCGAGAACACAGGAAAGCTCTTTACAATGCCTTGCTGCTCAGCGGGGAGCTGGATAGCCACCTGGCTGACATCGACCAACAGGCGGAAGATATGTTTTCTCAGCTTGTGAGACAAATGGCAACACAAGAGGACATTACAGAAAAACTCAAAGCAGATAGTCAAATGGAGTGGGTAGGGCGGATGAATAATATCCGAGAGCGTGTAACAGAGATTGTAAATGTAGATCTGATTTACCAATGAGTATAGTTGCGATGGGAGTATTTTCCATCGCAACTTTTTGATATAGGATACCAAGACATAAAAATTACAAAATAGCTTGCTTAATTCTGTCTGAACCGTTATAATAATAATGGGTTTTTGTATGGATCCAAAGTTTGAAATTTGCAGACGACCATTTTTTGCAAAAGAAGCAAAGCAGTAAGTCATGAATAACAATACCAATTTAGATAAGGGAAGTGGGCAAAATGGCTAAAAATAAGTTGGTTTCTCCAGTTGTGAAATGGGTGGGAGGAAAACGTCAACTTTTAGATGATATTACACCATTGTTGCCCAAGCAGATTTCTACATATTGTGAACCCTTTTTAGGTGGAGGTGCAGTCCTCTTTGCCAGGCAACCTAAAAACGCCATTATCAATGATCTCAATGATGATTTGATGTTGGTATATGAGGTTATTAGAGATGATGTTGAATCGTTGATTATGTCTTTACAGGAACATGAAAATACATCCGATCATTTCTACCAAGTAAGGGATTTGGATAGAGATAAAGAATCCTATAAACTATTATCAAAAATTGAGAAAGCGTCCAGAATCATATATCTGAATAAGACTTGTTATAATGGTTTGTTTCGGGTTAATGCCTCTGGTGAATTTAACTCACCTTTTGGCCACTACAAAAAACCCAACATCGTAAATGAACCTGTGTTACGAGCGGTAAGCAAATATCTATCGTCTCCTAATATCCAATTATTTAGTGAAGACTTCGCTGCTACGCTCCAACGTGTTCCGAGAGGAGGGTTTATTTACCTTGATCCTCCATATGATCCGGTTTCCGATACTGCAAGTTTTACAGGCTATAACAAGGGTGGTTTTGACAAAGCCGAACAAATTCGATTAAAAGAGTGTTGTGATGCCTTGACACAGCGAGGAGTTAAATTTTTGCTTTCTAATTCGGCTACCGAATTTATCCGGGAACTATACGCAGAATATGCCATCAAAACAGTGTATGCAAAACGTGCAATCAATTCGGATGCCGATAAACGTGGCGCTGTTCAGGAGGTGTTAATTCGTAATTATGGGACTAAATGATAGAGCATGGGAGCAGCTTTTTGATAAATATCATATATTAGACGAAATATCTAACAATGGATCGTTCACAATATCCGCCGAACAGATCAAAGAATTTCGTGAGCCAAGACTAATGACCAAGTTTGACCATAAAGTTAATCTGCCAAAAGTTTTTGCCGACAATGGCTTGGCAATTCTCCCTATAACTCGTGGTGACTATATTATTTCCTCCTTTGGTGCTTACAAAGAGTTTGAAACTCCATCCGGGAACATTCAGAGGGTTTCCATACCGGCATATATTCAAAGCCTAATGCCACAATTCCTTGTGAGTGAGGCAATTTCTTTGAATTGTGCTTACGCCTGTGGGATACTAAATGATTTTCTTGAAGATGAATATATTGTTTCCACTGTCAGCGGACGTATGGGATCTGGCGACTTTGAGTTTGATATTAGCACCTCGTTTGGGACAAAACAGTTATCAGTTAGCAACTCCCAAATCGAAATAGATGCCGCCTATGAGGGAATTAATTATCTTTCACTATTTGAAGCAAAAAGAGACTTATCCGATGATTTTTTGGTTCGACAGCTATATTATCCTTTTCGAGTTTGGAGCAGTAGGGTAACAAAACCTGTTAAACCTGTATTTTTAATTTTTTCCAACGGAATATTTTATCTATATCAATATCAATTTGAAATTCCAGGAAGCTATAATTCTTTACACTTGATTAAGCAGAAAAACTATATTATTGAAACAGAAATAGCTTTATCTGATATCGAAAACCTTTTATATACTGTTCGCTTGACTCAAGAGCCTGACATACCTTTTCCACAAGCAAACAGTATGGCGAGGATTATTAACTTGATCGAGTTGCTTAATGCAAAACCAATGACAAAAGATGATATTACTTCAGAATATGCTTTTGACAGCCGACAGACTAATTACTATACTGATGCTGGCCGTTATCTTGGCCTTATAGATAAAGAGCGAGATAACGAAAGAAATATTATCTTCCAGCTTTCGCGGCTGGGACGGCATATAATGAAACTGCCTTATAAGGAAAGACAACTTGCTATTGCCACTCAAATTCTCCAGCATAGAGCATTTAAGGATACACTAAGACTTCATTTGCAGTGTGGAGAAATGCTGGATGCAAGTGCCATTGTTCAGATTATGAAGTCAGCGGAATTATATCATGTTGATGCTGACAGCACATATTACCGCCGTTCTTCTACAATCATCGGCTGGGTCAATTGGATTTTGGGATTGATTGAGGAAATCTAAAAGAATTGGGCGAGACTGCGATGCAGGAAAGTAGTATAATGCAATGGGAACCACAAGGTTTTCAATTAGAAACGACTTCAATTTGGAGTTTCCCGGAGCGAGGAAGTTGGGCCACGCACAATGGGAAATGGCGTGGTAATTGGTCACCATATATCCCAAGAAATATTATTTTGAGATATTCCCAGCCGGGTGATTTAGTCTTAGATCAATTTGCAGGTGGAGGAACTACCTTAGTTGAAGCTAAATTACTTAATCGTAATATTATTGGTATTGATACCAGTGATGCAGCCTTGGCTGAATGTGCAACAAAAACAGAATTTTCTCACAATGGAGCTAATGGCCGAGTGTTTATCAAAAGAGGCGATGCAAGGAATCTGTCTTTAATACTCGATGAAAGCATTGACCTCATTTGCACCCATCCCCCCTACGCAATATTATTCAATACAGCGAAGATATACCCGAAGATATATCCCATTTAGCATTGCCAGACTTTTTAACCGAAATGCAACAGGTAGCCAAGGAGTGTTATCGAGTTTTACAGCCAGGAAAATATTGCGCTATTCTTATGGGTGATATTCGAAAGGGAGGTAGTGTTATTCCGCTGGGATTTAAGGTTATGAATCTGTTCGAGAATGCTGGCTTCACGTTACAGGAACTTATAATTAAAGGGCAGCATAATTGTCGTTCAACTGGATATTGGAAAGCAAGTAATTCCAGACAGCATTTTTTGCTTTTGGCACATGAACATCTATTTGTTTTCAAAAAGAAAGTAAAGCTGAATCTTATTTAGGAGGTCATAGGGATGCGTTGTAAACATTGTGGAAAACCGCTGAATCAATCGCAATACGCCCAAGGCGGAGCCCTGAAATCCTGCCCGAAGTGTTCTGTCGAAGATGGAGAAGAACATATCTTTTATTCGTATCCCGGTGCTTACGGTCAAAGTGAAAAGCGGGCTTCTGCAAGTATTCCTGATGGAGCTCAGAGTTGGTGTACCTTGTGTCGTGGGGACGATTATGGCCCCCATTACGGAGGCCGTCGATGCAGTGAAGTTAATTAATATTTTTGATGATACGGAAAATTTTCGTATTGACAAACACCAATTCTATATGTTAAACTGAGACTCCCATTTGATGGGCAAACTGAATACGGCTATTGAGCCGGTACATAGACAACCACACAAGAACCCCAGCGAGAGGAAAACTCCCGCTGGGGTTGGTGCGTCTATGTACCGGCTTCTTTTTTGACCTGACAACTGAATGACCGTCCGAGAGTGATAATTGCGCCAAGACCTCCCAACCCAG
>Ga0137308_100672_pt1 | contig 49107 bp, 37 predicted proteins | sample Inofrocosms_June_FD_97181 | JGI IMG/M metagenome (GOLD analysis project Ga0137308, IMG submission 97181) | Mouse cecal microbial communities from Vienna, Austria - N-Acetylneuraminic and N-Acetylglucosamine D2O microcosms_June | ecosystem: Host-associated > Mammals > Digestive system > Large...
TCATCGGCGTGCATAGGGCATATAAAAAGCAAAACGCCGATTATGTTGATAATCAGCGTTTTGCCTTAATTTAACATTTGAATAAGTGGTCCCACTTGGGCTTGAACCAAGGACTCCCTGATTATGAGTCAGGTGCTCTGACCAACTGAGCTATAGGACCGTGCAAGCATCTTTTTCGTGTTTGCGAGTGCAAAGTTAGCGCATTTTTTTTATTCTGCAAAATTTAATGGAAGTTTTTTTGCTGTTTTTTGTTGTTTTTGTCCGATTCTTTCATTCTTTGTACTTTCTATGATATGGAAATTTCTTGGTTTACTGATGGTTGCGGGAGTAGTGGCGCGATTGGTGCGCTTGGTGGATTTTTAATGAGAAATAAATTTGCTTTTACTCTTGACTTATTCGTATCTTTGCATTGAAGGGCGCTCGTGGTTGAGTTATGCTCCTGACCTTATATTTAAATCTGAAAAATGAGTATAGGAATTTCTGCTAAAACGCGTTGTAACACTTCTGAATTTGTCGATTTGCTTCTTTCTTTTGAAGAGATGGGACGTAAGTCGGGTATGGAAGTTGTGTCTGATATGGACAATAAGACTATAGATCTCCGTTTTACGTCGAATGGTTTGGTCGAGGTTCGCGGCCACGATACCGATTCCGGCGTGGAGGTGGAGTTCGATTGCCAGACAAATATTCTTGGACCGGGTTTCCACACGCTTGTTGTGGATTTGCTTTGTGATGTGGCCGGGCAGTGTGGCATTTCGTTTGACGTCGAAGATGAAACTGATTACTACGAGCATCGGGATTTCAGCCGTATGTGTCGAGAGCACTTTATGCCATGGCTTGGCCGGATAGTGGACCTCTTGGAAGAGAAGTCGGGTAAGGACTATGGGAACATGCTTGTGAGTTATGATATGTCCTGGCCTGTTCCTGAGAATATTACCGGGAGCTATGTCACGCCGTTCGGCCGTTATCGCACGGCGAGAATTTTGGGCATAAAGAACTCCAAAGGTGTCGGAAGCCTCGCGCGTTTGTTTTTCCCGTGTTGCGACGAGAAGATAGACCATGCCCGTCTGATATGGCACGAGGCTATGCACCTGTTGTGGTGCCGCTGCTGTTTCATGCCTTCGAGCCGTAACGAGGAGGACGCCGAGGTGAACGGCAAGATTGCCAATCTGTTCGAGGAGCTGATATTGTCCGGCTCGGCTTTGCCTATACCGAAGAAAGAATATGTCGAGATATGTCGTCTTGACGGCCGTGAGCCCGTGGATATGTCTGGCGTGAAAGATTATGAGGCGGAATATGCCATCGGCTTCCGTCGCGGATTGGTTTCTTACCGTATCGGCAATGCCACATTCCGGCTTCCGGGTAGCTTCTTGCAGTTTGAAGACGATAATACGATTGGTTACTGGGACGGGGCTGATGACGGCGAAGTTGTCCGAGTCACGGCTTATAAAACTGATGGGGAGGCTGAGTTTTTCTGTGGCGAAAATATCGTAAAAGTTTGTGAAGGCGAGGGCAATAACGGGCGCTATATGATAGCCGACGTAAGCGGGGAGGACGGAGCGCCTGTGATGCAGGTGCAGCTTGTAACAGAGCATCAGTTCACGCTATTCACACTGGCGTCGGCTGACGGTAAATCTGTCGATGAGGCTGTGGCAGATGCTAAGGCTTTTGCTGAGCGATTTACGGCGTCGAAAGAGGATATACTCAAAGTAGTGGAGCGTCTTGCCCGCAACGACGAGCATGTGCGTATAATAGATATGCTGCTTGCCTTGCCCGAAGAAGAACTTACCGACGAGCTTAAGGGACAGCTTGCCCGGGCGTACAATAATAACGGGGAATACGAGAAGGCTCTTCCGCTGCTTGAGGCCACCGAGGAGTACGGGCGTGATAATGCCAATTGGAATTTCCGAATGGGATATTCTTACTTCTTCCTCGACAAATATGAAGAATCGTGCAAATACTTTAAGCGGGCTCTTGAGATAGAGCCGGACGACGAGGACGCCAAATGGTTTGTCGCCCAGTGTGGCATATACAGTCCGTTCAGTCAGCGGGTACGTCGGTTCTGGGATTGGTTCGTGGAGCATCGAGGCGAAATCGAAGGCCTGCTTAAAGAGCCTAATGCCAATCGTGGGGCACTCGGTGCGCTTATGGATTCGGGCATCGATATTCTTGGGGATAATGTGTACTATAATATAGGTGGCGACTTCGAGCTTACATTCGCTGTGGAGAGCGGTACTGAGTGCCACTATCTCTATCCGTATCTTGTAGGGGCTATGCCCGAGGAGCTTAGGGATAAATGGAAGGTGTTCCCGTGCAAACAGGGGTGCGACAGCCGCGCTTTCACATTCGGCATGTACGACAAGGAGATTGACATATCCGAACTTCTTGTACGGGAGCAGTATGATGAAGAAAACGAGTCGTTCTCAATCAGCTATTATCACCCGGCGCTGGCCGAACTCGACGAAGCCAAGAGCGTAAATGCTTTCTATATAATCCTTGAACTAACAGTAGGGGAGGGCGTTACTTATAATTACGTAGACTCGGTAGAGGCAGTGCCCGATACTGCCGGCATGTACCCGATATGCGAACTTTCTGCCCGCATCAAGGAAACTGTTGAAAAGCATGGCGGTGAATATCATTCCAAGCCCAAACTTGGCTACACTGCGTATGAATGCAAGCCTTCGGACGGCGAACACGCGCTGCGAGAGGATATAATCTGCGGAGTGTCGCGCTATATGGCGCTTTGCCGCGACTATATGAGAAGCGACTCGTCGATTTTCTGCGACTTGGCCGCGCGTGGTGCTGATGCTATGTACCTCGTGATTACTTGCCCCGAGGGTATGGATTCACGCGAGTTTCTCGACTTGCGTTACCGCGTCGAGGACTGGTGCGAGGAAATATTGTCGCGCGAAGAAACGCCCGGTATGGTGCTTGGCGGAGCTATGGGCTGCGACGGGCAGGCATATATCGATTTGATAGCCTATGACGGCCCGGCTTTCCGTCGCATGCTTATGGACGACGACGTGCTCGACAGCATGCTTTGCGGCGAAGACGGTATGGTGGCTGAGGCATATGTGTATGTTCAGGAATTTATGCGAAATGCACCCACTACCACGTTGCGCGACATATAGGCGGGCAACATGGGTTTAACAACGTCTAAAAAAGTATAAAAGCGCCAATTTGGCAGATTTGTTCCTTTGGCATATTGTTTGCATATGTGTTGTACATAAGGACAAATCAAAAAATACGAATATATGCAGAAAGGAACAATCGGAGTAACTACCGAGAATATATTCCCGGTAATCAAAAAGTTTCTATACAGCGATCACGAAATATTCCTGCGCGAGCTGGTGTCGAACGCAGTCGATGCCACACAGAAGTTGCGCGCTCTTGCCTCGTTCGGCGAGTTCAAGGGTGAAACAGGGCCTCTTGATGTTCGCGTTACGGTCGACAAAGAAGCCGGCACGCTCACTGTCAGTGACCGTGGCATAGGTATGACCGCCGAAGATGTCGACAAGTACATCAACCAGATAGCATTCTCCGGCGCAGAAGAATTTCTGAACAAATACAAGGATACCGCAGCGAGCATTATCGGCCACTTCGGCCTTGGCTTCTACTCGGCCTTTATGGTGGCCAAGAAGGTTGTCATAGAGAGTCTTTCGTGGCATGAGGGCGCAGAGCCGGTGCGCTGGGAGTGCGACGGTTCGCCTGAGTACTCCATGGGCAAGGGTGAACGTGCCGAGCGCGGTACCGACATCGTGCTGTATATCGACGATGAAAGCAAGGAATTCCTTGAACAGCAGCGTGTCGATATGCTATTGCGCAAATATTGCCGCTTCCTGCCCGTCCCTGTAATCAGCGGCAAAGAAATGGAATACAAGGACGGCGACTGGGTGGCTACCGACCGCGACTTAGTGGTGAACAACACCGAGCCGCAGTGGATGAAGAAACCCGCCGACCTTACCGACGAAGACTACCTGAAATTCTATCAGGAGCTGTACCCCGGGCAGGACGAGCCCTTGTTCTGGATACACCTCAATGTCGATTATCCGTTCAATCTCACGGGCATACTCTTCTTCCCCAAGATTAAGAACAATTTCGACATAAACCGCAACCGTATACAGCTCTACAGCAATCAAGTGTTTGTCACGGACTCTGTAGAAGGCGTCGTGCCCGAGTTTATGCAGCTGCTCCAAGGTGTTATCGACTCTCCGGATATACCGCTGAACGTGTCGCGCTCGTACCTTCAGGCCGATACCGCAGTCAAGAAAATATCAGGTTATATAACCAAGAAAGTGGCTTCGCGTCTTGACGAACTGTTCAAAGTCGATCGTGCCGATTTTGAAAAGAAATGGGACGACATACGCATATTCATCGTATACGGTATGCTGACCGATGAAAAGTTCTGCGATGCCGCTATGAAGTTTATGTTGCTCCGCGATACCGAAGGACGCTATTTCACCCTCGAGGAATACAAGACTCTCGTAGAGGCCGAGCAGACCGACTCCGAGGGCAAGATAGTGTATCTGTACGCCACCAACGCTACCGAGCAGTATAACTATATCAAGGCGGCAAACGACAAAGGCTATAACGTGCTCCTTCTCGACGGACAGCTCGACAATCACTTTGTAGGCCTGCTTGAGCGCAAACTCGAGAACACGAGCCTTGTGCGTGTCGATTCCGACGTGGTGAGCAATCTTATCCGCAAGTCGGACAAGAAAGTGGCGGATCTCACGCCTGTGCAGCGTACCATTCTGTCGCAGTTGTTTGAAGTAGCTCCCGGAAAGGTCGAGAAAACATCGTTCGTGGTTCAGTTCGAGGCAATGTCGCCCAACGATCTGCCTATCGTCCTTACGCAGAACGAATATATGCGCCGTATGAAGGAAATGGCCGCCATGCAGCCGGGTATGAGTTTCTATGGTGAGCTGCCCGACAGTTACACGCTGGTGGTAAATACCGAAAATCCTGTGATAAAGGATATTTCGGCAAAGGCCGACAAGGCGCTTGATGCCACCGTGCGACCGCTCGCAGATAAAATAGAGGCAGATAATGCCGCTATAAACGCGGCTCGTGAGGCTGCCGCCAGCGAAGGCTTGCAAGGAGAGGCCAAGACAAAGGTTGACGAGCTTGAAAAAGCTGTGGGAGAAGCGCGAAAGGCTCAGAACGAGGCCATCGCCGCTTACGCCAAGGGCGAGCCTGTGGTAAGCCAGCTTATAGACCTTGCATTGCTTGGCAACGGCTTGCTTAAGGGCGAGCATCTGAGTGACTTCATCGCTCGCTCCGTAGAGCTTCTGAAATAATTGCAGGTCTTTAGCAGATATTATTGAACACCCTCTTAAAATGAAAGACCGGGACTTCCGTGTAGTTATCACGACAGGAAGTCCCGGTTTTCTATCAAATGAGAAATATTGCCGCAATAAGGTCGAGGTGTGTTTCGTTAAAATCTATATGGGAAAGATTTTAAACGGGATAATATTGTGCCTTGTTGCCTCGTTGCTGGCTGCTTGTGGTGGCCCGAAGATTGCCACGGCAAACGAGCAGATGGAGCGTGGCGAGTATTTCGATGCCTCCAAGACATATCGCAAGATATATAACAAGCTTACCAAGAGGGAGGAACGTCCCCTCCGTGGCGAGATAGCATTCAAGATGGCTGAATGCCACCGCCGTCTTGGCCAATATGCGCGTGCGGCTGCCGCATATCAGAATGCAGCCCGATACGGCTATGCCGATTCGACTCTTTACCTGCACCTTGCACAGATGCAGCATTCTACCGGGCAGTACGCGGCGGCGGTGAAGAGCTATAGCGAGTATCTGTCTTTCCGACCGTCGGATTTTGTGGCGCAGAACGGTATAATCGGTGCGCGTATGGCTCTTGAAAAGAAGGGTGCCACACGCTATGTGGTAAAGAATGCCAAGCTATTCAACAGCCGCCGGGCGGATTACTCGCCTATGTTCTCCGACCGTAGCCTTGACCAATTGTATTTCACGACTACCAACGAGAACGCCACAGGAACCCGCAAGAGTGAGATTACCGGTATGAAGAAAGGCGACATTTGGTTTGCCGGGCGCAACGAACGCGGCGAATGGAAGCGTCCTGAGCCGGCAGAGGGCGAACTTAATACCGATTTTGACGAAGGCACGCCGGCTTTCAGTCCTGATGGAAGCACCATGTACCTGAGCCGTGCTCGCCGTGAGCCGAACTCGAACACCGGCGTGGAGATATACACTTCGCAACGTTCCGATGCCAAGTGGAGCGCGCCGGTGAAATTCGACATCACGGCCGACACAATATCGAGCTACGCCCACCCGGCGGTATCGCCCGACGGCCGATGGCTCTATTTTGCCAGCGATATGCCGGGAGGGCAGGGCGGCCTTGACTTGTGGCGAATCAATCTTCACGAGCGGCAAGGCTCTCTTGAAAATCTCGGCGAATGGATCAATACTCCCGGGAACGAGATGTTTCCGTATGTGCGTACTGACTCTGTGCTGTATTTTGCGTCCAATGGTCATCCGGGATATGGAGGCCTTGACATATTCAGAGCCGAGCTTACTCCGTCGGGGGGCTGGAAGGTGACCAATATGGGCACCCCGGTCAATTCGGCTTCCGACGATTTCGGCATAACGTTCGGCGAGGGTGAGAGTGGTTTTTTCAGCTCTAACCGTGGCGATACCAGAGGCTATGACCATATTTTTTCGTTAGAGCTTCCTGAATTGAAGATACTTATAAGTGGTTGGGTTCTTGACCGCGATGAGGAGCCGGTGCCTAATGCCGTGATAAGGATAGTGGGCAACGACGGCTCTAACCAGAAGCAGGTGGCTCGCTCCGACGGTTCGTTCTCTTTCCCGCTCGACCGTGGTGTGAGCTATGTGATGCTTGCCGGTGCCAAAGGGTATCTGAATGCCAAGCAGGAGTTTACGAGCGACACGGCTGAGGAAGACGCCGAATATTCGGTCGATTTTATCCTTGCGTCTGTCACAAAGCCTGTTGTGATAGATAATATATTTTACGATTTCGACAGGGCCACGCTTAGACCTGAGTCGAAAACCGCGCTCGACGAGATGGCACAGGTACTTCGCGATAATCCTAATGTGACTATCGAAATGGCTTCCCACACCGACCGCAAAGGATCGGAGGAATACAATATCAACCTGTCGGCACGACGGGCAAAGTCGGTAATAGACTATCTGATATCCGTGGGTATAGCGCCGGAGCGTCTGCAAAGCCAGGGCTACGGAAAATCGCGACCCAAGACCATAACCAAGAAGCTGGCTCGTGAATATCCCCAGTTCCAAGAGGGGCAGGAGCTGACAGAGGAGTTCATTCTTTCTCTGCCGGAGGCTGACCAGGAGGTTGCCGACCAGATAAACCGTCGTACAGAGTTTCAGGTTCTGTCTATAGATTATAAGATGTACTGATGCGTTTTCGTACCGAGATAGAATCAATCAAAGCGTGCTTCGAGCTTGGTCACGCCGACAAGATGGTGCTGCTCGGCTCCTGCTTTACCGACGAGGTGGGCTCGCGCCTTGCTGCCGACGGCTTCGATGTGTGTGCCAATCCATTCGGGGCGCTGTATAACCCTATGTCGATATGCCGATGTATAGCCCGCATACTGTCGGGAGAGGCATATTCCGAGGCCGATCTTACCTCGGGTCCGCGAGGCTATCATTGTCTTGATTATGCCACGCGCTATAGCGGAGCGGACATTGCAGCGTTGCTTGGCGTTCTCAATGATGACGCTTCGAGGCTTCGTGAAGCGCTTTGCGCAGGTCCTACAGTGTTCCTTACATTTGGCACTGCTTATGTTTACCATCTGCGAGAGGACGGTCGGGTGGTGGGTAACTGCCATAAATTCCCTGCCGGCGTTTTTGACCGTCGTCTGCTTTCTGTCGACGAGATAGTGGCCGCGGTTAGCGATTCCTTGCATCGTATGCGCGACGCAGGAGTGCGGCGAGTGGTGTTTACCGTGAGTCCGATACGCCATGTGGCCGACGGGCTCCACGGCAATACCGTTAGCAAGGCCGTGCTTCACCTTGCTGTGGAGCAGCTTTGCGCCGAGTGGGACGGCTTTGTTTCATATTTCCCGGCATATGAGATGATGATTGATGATTTGCGGGATTATCGTTTTTATGCTGCCGATATGAAGCACCCGTCCGATGTGGCGGTGGATTATATCTACGAGTTTTTTTCTCATACATATTTTAATGCCGATACCCGGAGAGAGGCTGTGGAATATCGTCGGCAGTACAAGGCCTCTCTTCATCGACCGATATTATGAATTGTGTATCGATAGCCGATTGGGCTAAATCAGACATAAAGCTGTCGGAACTGCATTTTGCAGCCTCCGACCCAGAAGGGAAGAATGTATTTACCGATCTCATAACCGACAGCCGTTCGCTATGTGAACCGGCTGCCACAATCTTCGCCGCATTGCGCACCGGAGTCAACGACGGCCATCGCTATATCCCGGCTCTTTATAGCAAAGGGGTAAGGGCATTCATAGTAGAGGAGATTCCTGATGATTGCCGTGGTCTTGACGCGGCGTTTGTCGTGGTTGCTTCAGTGGAAGAAGCGTTGCGCGATATTGCCCGACTACGGCTGGAAGCCTTGCACGGAGGCATCGTTGTTACAGGCAGCATAGGCAAGACCAAGACAAAAGAGCTGATATACCGCGGATTGCTGAGCAAGGGCGATGCGCGTAGGAGTCCGCGGAGCTGGAATTCCGGCATAGGAATACCGTTGGCCGTCTGGGATATGACCAAGCCGGATGGCACTCCCGATTTTTTTATTACGGAAGCTGCTATCGACGGGCCCGGGCAGGCGCGGAAGATACGCTCCGTGCTTGACGGTTCGTATGGCATAGGCGTCGTTACGCCAATCACAACCGAGCACGACAAGGCTTTCCCGTCGCATGCTGCAAAGGTGCGCGAGAAGGTCGAAGTCGTGGCCGGTTGCCACACGATAGTGTATGCCGATTCTGACGACGAGTTACGGAGGCAGCTTGAGGCACTCACCGATGTTCGCCTTGTGCCTGTAGCCATTGGTAATGACAAGCAGGGCGTCCGCACTGTTTTCCATGCCCTTGCAGCCGCTGTGCTTGCCGAGCTTGGTTTCGATGCGCAGGAGGCGTATTCTTTGCCGATAAGCGACACGCGCCGCGATATATCGCATGGCTGTTTTGGCAATGTTGTGGTTCGCGACCGCTTTACCCATGATCTGCGTTCGCTTGAAGACACTCTTGACTTTTTCAGGCGTCACTGCAATCAAGAATGTGATAAAATACTCGTGCTCGGAGATATTCTTCACGGCCCTCTTGCCGACGAAGCGCTTGCCGCGCTGTATGTGCGCGCGCTTGAGCTCGCGAGTCTTGCCGGTATCGACAAAGTGCTTGCGGTGGGCGATGATATGCGCAAGGTTGCATTCGCGTTCGAGGGCTTGGGCTTTGTGGAAATGGCAACAGATTCGCCGCGCTATACCTCGGCTATTGAGAGCGGTGATTTGTGGCGTGACAGCCGGATACTCCTTTTCGGAAATCAGGACGGCGATATCGCGCCATACAGCCGCGCGCTCGAGAGTGCCGACCATGATACGACTCTCGAAGTCGATCTCGACGCCCTTGTGCATAACTATAATTATTACCGCAGGCTGCTTCCTTCCCGTACAGGAATGGTGGCTATGGTGAAGGCTTCGGCTTATGGCATGGGAGCGGAAGAGATCGGCCGGGCTTTGCAGAGCCAGGGAGCGGCATATCTTGCCGTTGCCGTTGTCGATGAGGCTGTTGCCTTGCGCGATGCCGGTATAACGATGCCGGTAATGGTGCTTAATCCGATAACCAACCGTTATCATACCTTGTTTTCCTATAATCTCGAACCGGCCATATTCTCTCCCGAGGAACTTAACCGTATGCTTGCCGAGGCAAAGGCGGAAGGCGTGTCGGGCTTCCCTATCCATATAAAGATAGATACGGGCATGCACCGTGTGGGCTTTCTCGAAAATCAGATTGATTATATAGCGGAGGTTCTCCAAGGGCAGGAAAATGTAAGGGTTGCGTCGGTGTTCACGCATCTTGCAACTGCCGACTGCCTTGATATGGACGAATATACCGCCGGGCAGATAGAGGCTTTCCAACATATTGCCGGGAAGCTTGCCGACCGGCTTGGCTATAATCCTAAGCGTCACTACCTGAATACCGCCGGAATGATGCGGTTTGCCGATAGCGGTGATTATGATATGGCACGCCTTGGCATAGGGTTGTACGGTATCTCGCCGTATGCGGGGCCCGAGGCTGCGTTCTTAAAGCCGGTGGCCGCTTTCCGTTCGCGAATAATATCGCTCAAGCATTGGCCTGCCGGTACTCCGATAGGTTATGGCTGCAAAGGACGGACTGAGCGCGACAGCATAATTGCCACTGTGCCTGTGGGATATGCCGATGGCGTGAACCGTCATCTCGGAAATGGCGGCGCGGGATTCGTTGTGCGCGGGGTAGAGTGTCCCACCATAGGAAATATATGTATGGACTTGTGCATGGTAGATGTGACCGACGCTCAGGGAGTGTCTGTTGGCGACAGTGTGGAAATTTTTGGTTCCCAAATGCCGGTAGAGCGCTTGGCGGAAAGACTGGGCACCATTCCCTATGAGATTCTGACTTCTGTTTCTCCGCGAGTGCGTCGCACGTACTTCTACATATAACCGCTTATTGCAATTGCCGGTATGTACGAGGCCGAGAACGCTAAGGCTGAATCGTTTTTCGAGTGGGCGCAGGCTCACCCGAAATTCGGTTTGCTCTTTGCGGCTCTTCTGCTTGCCGTGTGGTTCGCGGGCTTGCTGCTTGGCTGGAAATGGGCGTGCGAGTGGCAGTTTGGCGGCAAGCTGTGGCTTTTCGACGACTGCTCCCCCAAAACACGCCGCCGAGTTCAGATTGCGCTAATCGGCGTAGCGTTGTCTGCCTGCCTTACGATGTTCTTTGTGTGGAAGTGAGAGTATGGGAAAGGGTAATCGCAAATACCGGATCTGCTTCATCGACTATCTATGGTATGTAGCCGAGAAATGGAGCGAAAGAGAGCATAACAACCTTAATGGAGGTATGCTGCTTTTTCAGTGCTGGCTCTTTGCGATACTCATACCGGTTGTCATACCGATGGCTTTTCGCTATCTCGGTTGGGTTATTGCCCTTACCGCAGTGATTTCTCTATGCTTTCTGCCTTTCTTGTTCTGTAAGCTGAGATATACAACCGGACGGCGCACGGCACTCCACGAACATTATCATGATATGAAGCGTTCCGGCAGGAGGCTCATCACAATCATCCTCATTGCCTTTGCACTGACGATTGCGGATTTCATATTGATGTTCCACCTCGGATTTATACATTGGAGCAAATGAAACGGCATGAGCATAAACAACGGTTCTATCTCTGGGATTACCTTTGGTGGTATGGAGAGCGATGGGGGCAAGTAAGACGGACGAACCGTATGGACGGTTCCTTTTTGTTGTATTGTTACATTGTGTCACTAATCATTTTGCTATTGATGTTCTTATCCTTCCGGATTTTCTCTGATATCGCAATGATACCAACCTGTCATATTTTCTTCTCTTTCCATCTTATTTTTATGTTTTGCCGGTCTATCCTGATATGTTTGCATTGGCAATGCCTTTCTTCAAAGAACCATGAATCTCGATGGTATGCCCCCAAAACATATCGTCATCGTTATAGTACGCAGTAAAGCTACCGCCTGACGTTATGGAAATTTCCGAAAGTGCAATACGATCAGCAAATGCTTCCTCAGTGATTGGCTTGGCATCGTTGTTTTCTTCGTCCTCATCCAGCCAGTCGTTGGCAAGTGCGGTGAGTTTCTTTGCTGCAAATTCACGCATGGTTTTATCCCATGTTTCCTGTTCGACAACCAGCTTTTTTGCCGCAGTACGAACACGGCTCCATGAGGATTTGCTCTCGGGGTTAACCTCAAGCATGAAAGAAACATCGTTGCCGTTCCATAAGAGGGTGGTTTCAAATATGCCAAACTCCCGATTTAGAATCAGTGTTCCCAGCACCTTGTCTTCGATGACCACAGGCTTGTTGTATTCCTCCAAGACGGCCTCTAACTCCGGGCAGGAAACCGCCTGTTCCAGCACCTCTGTGATAGCCCAGCTGTTGAATTTTTCAGGGGTAGTATGTTCAGGCACATACTTATCCAACAGTTTCCTTACCTTGATACGGCAGATTTGTCCTCTCTCAAATCGTTTCCAACCACTTTCGCTATTTTTTTCTTCCTCGGTGACGGGCCATTCCAGCCGTCCCTCTCGAATATTGACTTCTCCGGTTGCACAAAACACCATGCCCAGAGATATGACGGTCATATCCCAAAAGCCATTGTCGTATCCGGCGCCCAAAGTGTTTTGAATCAGGGTGATTACTTCCTTTTCCTCAGGAGCGTATCGCTCATAGAATTTATCAAACTGATTGCTCATATTCGTGTGTTTTTGATGATATTTTGAGAAGTGCGTCAATCGTTCGCAAAGTTAACGAAAAATGGCTGTTTGGCACTATTTGCATCGGTTTTTTTGCATTGATGATGCTTGCCGAAATTACTCAGCGCGCTTTTTGAATTAACTCATAACTTTTTCGTAACTTTGCGCTTCGGAAAAAGAAATAAACAGATTTAGACAATGACTGATCTACCCCAGAAATACAATCCTGCAGATGTAGAGGATAAATGGTATGCCTACTGGCTTGAAAACAAGTTGTTCAGCTCTGTGCCGGACGCGCGCGAGGCTTATACGGTGGTTATACCGCCGCCAAATGTTACCGGCGTGCTCCATATGGGTCATATGCTCAATAATACGATACAGGATATTCTGGTACGCCGTGCGCGTATGCAGGGCAAAAATGCTCTTTGGGTGCCCGGTACGGACCACGCCTCGATTTCTACTGAAACCAAGGTTATAGGCAAGCTCGCAGCCGAGGGCATCAAGAAAACCGACCTCACCCGCGAGGAATTTCTTAGCCACGCGTGGGAGTGGACCGAGAAGCACGGCGGAATAATTCTGCAACAGCTACGCAAACTCGGCGCTTCGTGCGACTGGGATCGCACGGCGTTCACTATGGACGAGAAACGGAGTGCGAGTGTGGAGAAAGTGTTTATCGACCTTTTTGACAAGGGATTGATATACCGCGATCTGCGTATGGTCAACTGGGATCCGCAGAACCGTACCGCCATCAGCGACGACGAGGTGTTCTTCGTCGAGGAGCAGAGCAAGCTTTACTATCTGCGTTACTATCTTGCCGAGGAGCCCGCGCAGCTTGATGCCCCCGAGGGTTCGGTTGTGCATGCCGATGCCGAAGGACGCCATTACGCACTCGTGGCCACTACTCGCCCTGAAACCATCATGGGTGATACCGCGATGTGTATCAATCCTAAAGACCCCAAGAATGCTTGGCTCAAAGGCCGCAAGGTTGTGGTGCCTCTCGTGAACCGTGCCGTACCCGTTATCGAAGACCGCTATGTCGACATTGAGTTTGGCACAGGCTGCCTCAAGGTGACTCCCGCCCACGATAAGAACGACTATATGCTCGGCAAGAACCACTCTCTTGAAACCATCGACATCTTCAACGAGGACGGAACCGTGGCCGAAGTGGCCGGCATGTATGTTGGCATGGATCGTTTCGATGTGCGCAAGGCCATCGCCAAGGATCTTGAAGCCGCAGGACTCCTTGAGAAAGTAGAGGACTATACCAACAATATAGGACTCTCCGAGCGTACCAAGGTGCCTGTGGAGCCGCGCCTGTCCTTGCAGTGGTTTGTGAAGATGAAGCACTTTGCCGGCAAGAGCCTTGCGCCCGTGATGGACGACCTTATCCGCTTCGTGCCCGAAAAATATAAGACCACCTACCGTCTGTGGCTCGAAAACATACAGGATTGGTGTATCAGCCGCCAGCTGTGGTGGGGACACCGTATTCCGGCTTATTTCTATGGCGACGGCAAAGGAAAAGACGAAGCGTTCGTGGTGGCTGCAACCCCCGAGGAAGCTCTCGAAAAAGCCCGCAGGCAGAGCGGCAACGAGGCGTTGCAGGCCGACGACCTGCGTCAGGATCCCGACGCGCTCGACACATGGTTCTCGTCGTGGCTGTGGCCGATTGCCCTTTTCGACGGTATCAACAACCCCGGTAACGACGAAATCAAGTACTATTATCCGACAGCCACGCTCGTAACAGCCCCCGACATCATATTCTTCTGGGTAGCCCGTATGATTATGGCCGGATATGAGTATGTTGGTGAAAAGCCCTTCGAGAATGTGTACTTTACCGGTATCGTGCGCGACTCTCTGGGACGCAAGATGAGCAAGATGCTCGGTAACTCGCCCGACCCGCTCGAACTGATAGCGCAGTATGGCGCCGACGGTGTTCGTATGGGGCTTATGCTCGCCGCTCCCGCCGGAAACGATATAATGTACGACGACAAGCTCGTGGAGCAGGGACGCAATTTCTGCAACAAGATATGGAATGCTTTCCGTCTTGTAATGGGCTGGGAGGCATCGGCCGAAGCGCAGCCTGAGATTTGCCGCATTGCCGCCGACTGGTTCCGCTCCAAGCTGAACGCCACCGTGGCCGAGGTAGAGGATCTCTTTGGCAAGTTCCGTATCAGCGAGGCTCTTATGGCGGTATATCGCTTGTCCCGCGACGATTTCTCGGCAGTATACCTCGAGCTGGTCAAGCCCGCTTACGGAAAGCCTGCCGATGAAACCACGCTGCGCGAGGTGACAGCCTTCTTCGACGCCCTTCTGCGTATGCTTCACCCCTTTATGCCGTTTATCACCGAGGAACTATGGCAAGCCATCGAGAAGCGCGCCGACGGCGAATCGGTAATGTATGCCCCGATGCCGGCAGGTGGAGCGGTCGATGCTGACATGCTCGCCCGTACGGACAAGGCTCTTGAGATTGTCAACGGAGTCCGCGGAGTTCGCGCTCGTCGCAATATCCCGGCCAAGGAGGCTGTGAAGCTCCTTGTGATGGGTACGCTCGATGCCGAATCGCAGGCCGTGGTTGCCAAGCTCGCCAATGTGGGTGAAATTGTACTTGGTGCCGAAAAAGACCCCGGAGCGACCACGTTTATGGTCGGGACCGAGGAGTTTGCCGTGCCCCAGAGCGATAATATCGACGTTGAGGCCGAACGCGCCCGTATCAGCAAAGAGATTGACTACCTTGAAGGCTTCCGCGCTTCTGTGATGAAGAAGCTCGCCAACGAACGCTTTGTGTCGCACGCCCCCGAGGCCGTTGTGGCAGCCGAGCGCAAGAAGATGGCCGATGCCGACACCAAGCTCGCCACTCTCCGCGCCGCCCTCGCTGCCCTTAATTGAGAAACTGTTTAACACACATTAGGTAATTACATAACGAGAGCCGGGCAAAACGTCCGGCTCTCGCTTCATATCAAGATAGGTTTATAGGTCGGTGACGCGTGTGGCGAAGAGGCATACGCCGGTAGTCGTTTCGTTGATGAAGAACACGAACGGGCGGTTGACGTTCATCACCGGCTTTGCCGACGCGGGAGCATCCGGCCCCGGAGCAGTCACCATTCCATTCCATGTAATGGCCGAGCCTTCGGCTCCTTCTTCGGTAAACTCTATTGTGGCCTTTTGGTATATATTAGACTTGGCTTCGATTGTTTCGGTGAAAATGGAATAATTCTGCATTTCTCCGATATTTCTGATGCCCATGGCTGCGAGGGGAACGTTAAGCCATATTTTCTGTGCTTCTATCTTGAGCTTTGGTAGGGAGAATTCTATAGGCTCATCATTATATTTCAAGTTGGCCAACTTGTCGAGTTCGTCGGAAGCTGTGGACTTGTTGATGTCTGTACCTTTGGCCATTAGCGCCGGTGCGTGCTGTGCTTTTCGCAGTGTTCGCATTTTTTGTCGGTATCGCTGCCTTCTGCGTATTGATGGATTATGATGGAACAGTAGTTAGAGTATCGTGAGGGGCCGGGAACGGGGGGCCTCCAAGCACGTCATCTTCGTGTTTGCCATATTGAATTATAGGGAAGTTATAGACAATCCATCCTACTTTAACGGCGATATGGCGGTCTTTGCCTGTATCGTTTGCGGGGATTGTAATATCGATACCATCGGCAGATGTGTTGTCGATATGGAATCCTTCGATGTCAAACGCGATAGGATTGTGAACCCATACGCAAGGAGGCACGTCAATTTCATTGCCGATTATCTGTTCGAGCGACAGGCTTGGGTCGGAAGGAATACCTTGCCGAGTTACAGTATATACGCCAGAGGGCACTTTGAAGTCATAATGGATTTTTCCGCCTTTCGAGTCTATATAGTGGCGTAAGGCCCACTGGTCGAGAGGGGCGTCTTCGATAAATTGGTTGAGGCGGTACCAAGGAGTCTTATCCTGGTCGACAACGACTACGGTGGCGTACTTGGAGCGCAACTCTTCAATTCGTGCTATCTCCTCGGGGGTATGCTCTTTCTGCCTGATATTCGGTGAATACTCATCGGAAGTGCAGCCTGCAAGGAAGAGGCTGAGAACAACTCCTAAAGGGAAAGATAAAATTTTCATATATGTGGTATTGATTAGTTTGGTGATGAGTCTTGGCAAAAATAGATAAAAAAAGTGAAAATGCAAACTTTTTGCACGGATTTAATACGCTTCATCTGCAAAGCTTGTCAAAAAAATGAGTTAATTGTTGCGGTGCGAGAGGCGGTGCGTTAAGGGACAATGATTTCGGGGCTGCCGGGACATAGGCGTAGGAGCAAGTTACGGTTTGGCTTCGGGTGTCGTGGGGCCGTTGCGGTGGTTCTGGTTTGGTTGGTAAGAGTAATATTGGTGGTTTCTCATCTCCTTTATAATCCTGAGCGCATACCGCGGCAGGGGCGATTGCAAGGAGTAAAATTAATTCTTTTTTCATCTGAAATAGTGTTAATGAATGCTCCAAAGTTAGGCATAAGAGAGCTAATTTTCCAAATTTATTTATCACACACGTCCTTATGTAAATGGTTGGGAATTAATAAATAAAATCGTGTGCGAAATGTTAAATTTCACACACGACTTTTGCCAAGCCCACCAAAGGGTATAATATGTAATATTGGGGCGTATTTAGGACGGCGGCTATCCTTAGCCGAGAAGTTTTAGGAATAGTTCTAAATCGGGAAGTTTTTTCTCAGATATTCTGTCTTTGATTCTCGCTTTTTTAGTGTATACAGAATTGGGTTTTATGCCTAAGAATACGCTGATTGCTTTTGGAGAAAATCCTGCAATCAACATGGCGACGAATGCAATATCGTTTTCCGACATCCAAGTGGCCTGCGACCTTAATTTTGAAATTGCACCGCCCGTATATTCGTCAACGGTATCACAAATCTGCCTTATGCTGTCATCGGAACGAAGTTGTTCTATTTCGGACGTTATAGAGCGTAGAAGCGACTTTTTGGATATTTCAGATTCGTCGTGGTCGAAGTATTGCGAGCAAAGAGAGTCCAGCATACCTGTATATTTGCTGAACAGGCGCGTATATAGCTCATTTTTAGCTGAAGCATTGTTTTGGTACTCCTGAAGGTCTTTTTGTGCTATTAGCCTCATAGCTTGTTCAAGCTTTATATTAGAGTTTAAACTATGTATATAGGCAACATTGTTTTCTATTTCTTTGTCACGGCGGTATAAAAACCATCTGTAAGCTATTACTATGGCGAGGAGTATTATTATAATAATGAGGGCTGTTATTTTCGTGCGAAAAGCATTTTCCTGCTTTTCGAGAGCGAGGGCTACGAAATAATCTCTGTCGGCAAGTTCTAAAGCATCGTTGTTGGTAGTGGATATTATACGATTCTCAATATTACGTAATTGTCGTAGAAGCTCTGCCTCGTTTTTATAATCGGCATCAATACGCGCCATTGCGATTTCCATACTAAGGAAAGTCAAGGTATCGGCAAAGTTCTGAGCATTATCTTTGATTCGAGGAATGTAAGCTCGGGCTTTTTCTATATTGCCTTTTTCGAGAAAGATATCAAATGTTATTTCAAGTTCTTCTCTACTAAGAGCGTTTTCTCCGTATTCATCAATGATGGTATTGATGACGATTCCTGCACTGTCGCATTTGTTGATCTTATTATAACATAAAGCTTTAAATCGGAGTAGCCATAGGCGTGCATTGCTGCTTAAATAGTTCAATGTGGAAATGCTGTCTAATATTAGATGCATTTCTTCATAACGTTGAAGTCCGTAATAAGTTCCAGCAAGGTCTAATGCGCTAAAAACGCTGTGTTCTTCTTTGCCGGCGAGATGGTATTCTATGCGGGCGGTTTCGGCGTGTTTCAATGCCTCGATGCGGTTGTAACGCTCGTGGTAGAGGCTATGGAGTCGTTCTGCGCATTTGCCGATCCAGTAGTGGTCGCCTTGTTCAGATGCAAGCTCGAATGCGTGACGTGCACATAGCAGTGCCTGAGTGTGCTCGTTTGCATATTGGAGTATTGTAGCCCGTGAATAGAGCGATTGCATAAAATGTCGTTCGTCGGAGGTGCTTTTGTAGTAGTCGACGGCTGTGCTTATGAGGGAGTCGTCGGTTTCTACGATGTAGTTGCGGTAGCGGGCGTAGGTTGTTAGGAGGGCGTGACGGGCTCGGTGGTTGTCAGAGCGCAGAGTGGCAGTGTCGATGGAGTCGAGGATTGCGAGAGAGCTGTCGGGAGCTGTTTCGATGCAGGCTTCGGCATGGTCGAGATGGCGCACGGTTTGGCGCGGTGTGCAGGCGGCGAGGATTGCGGCTGTTGCAACGATGTATAAGATTTTTTGAAGTTTCAGGGTTTCGATGTTTTCAAATAGAAGTTAGTATTTGCATTGTTTATTGCATTGTAGGAATGCCCTGATTGGACGTCCTTGGTCGAGTGGTGCGTTATATTTCGCGAATTCGGACACATGGCTGTCGGCAAAGGTAGGAAAAGGGTGGGAAAAAAGCAAGCGACTGGTTGAAGACGCTTGCTTTTTATGCGGGTTGGGTGGGTGGTGTGTGTTTAGCCGAATGTTTTGTGGAGTTCGCGGAAGCGCGAAAGGACGCCGGGGCCGAAACGAGCCATGGAGGCTTCGACGCGTTCGAGGTTTTTGCGCTTGCCGTCGCCTCCTTTTGAATAAAAGCAATCGGCGTAGCATATAAGCTTTTCAAGAATGCTCTGGGGCATGTACGAGCGGTCGGCAGGGAGAGGAAGTCCTGCCGAGGCTATTTCGTCGGTGGTAAGGCCTGCGCCTGTATGGCGCTCGGCTACGAGAGCATATACCTCGGGCGCGCCGTCGGCCCGCAGCATGTCGGCTCCGGCAGCCCCATGGGCAAGGTATGGCAGTGTGCCGTGGCAGTCGATGCCGGGAGCATCTGTGGCTATTATGCCTATGTCGTGGAGCATTGCGGCAGCCTCTATGTCGGCTTCCGGAATATCAAGATTCTTGCGACCGGCAATTTCGATGGCAAGCCGGGCCACAGCCGCGCTGTGAGATAACAAAATCCCGCGAACCTTGCGGTCGGCGGGATAATGTTTGTCAATTATAGTTTGCCAGAACTGTGTCATTCTACAATAGTGTTCCAGCCGTGGGTATCGGGTGTTTCGCCAAGGCGGATTGCGTTCAGGTGGTTGTAAAGGCGTGTGGTGACAGGGCCGGGCTTGCCGTCTTTCGACATAACGTATTTGATGCCCTTGTCGAGGTCGTCGATCTCGCCTATGGGTGAGCATACGGCCGCTGTGCCGCAGGCTGCAGCCTCGGAGCATTCTGCGAGCTCTTCCACGGCTATCGGGCGCTGTTCGACTTCGATGCCCATATCGCGCGCTATGTCCATAAGGCTCATATTGGTTATGGAGGGCAGGATTGAGTCAGATTTCGGAGTGATGTATTTGCCGTCTTTGATGGCGTAGAAATTGGCCGGGCCGCATTCGTCGAGGTATTTCTTCTCTTTGGGATCGAGATAAAGCACTGCGGAGTATCCGAGCTCGTGAGCCTTGTGGCCGGCGCCGAGAGAGGCTGCATAGTTTCCGCCCACTTTCCAGCGACCTGTTCCCTGAGGAGCCACGCGGTCGTACTGGCGCATTATGCACATATTGGTGTTTTTGAATCCGCCTTTGAAGTACGGACCCACCGGGGTTACCATGATTATGAAAAGGTACTCGTCGGCTTCTTTAACACCGATGCGGGGCGTCATACCTATTTCGAGAGGACGGATATAGAGCGATGCTCCTGTGCCGTAAGGCGGGATGAATCGTTCGTTGAGCTTTACTGCCTTTATGCACATTTCCTCGAACAGCTCTACGGGTATCGGCTCCATCAGGAGTCCTTTGGCTGATTCGCGCATGCGCTTGGCATTTTCTTCAAGGCGGAAAATACGAATTTTTCCGTCAGCTCCGCGGAAGGCTTTCAAGCCTTCGAATACTTCCTGGCCGTAGTGGAGCGTGGTGGCGGCCATGTGTATGTTTACTGTTTCGGATTGGGAAATCTCGATAGGACCCCATTTTCCGTCGCGGAAGGCGCAACGTACGTTGTAGTCGGTGGGGAAGTAACCAAATGGGAGGTTTGCCCAGTCTATTTGCTTATCCATTTTCGATTATTTTTGGTTAGCGTTATGCAAAGATACGAATAAGTCGAGCGCAAAAGCAAATTTATTTAATTTTGCCGAGCGTGAGTATCTAAGGCAGTCAGCCAAAGATACGGATAAGTCGAGCGCAAAAACAAATTTGTTCGGCGTTATTGAGGAAAAGCGCCGCCAGCGACAGACTTGTGGCTGGCGGCGCTTGTGTCATTTTGGCAGCTTTTCTTAGAGTATGTTTACTTTTAACTCTATGAAATCCTTAGAAGTTTTTTCGGCCTGTTTCAAGCTTTCATTCAGTCGTTATGGAACCCCATAACTCCTTCATTCAATCTCAAAACATACTCGAAAAATCATTCTAAATCTTAACATAAGCCAAAAGTAAACATACTCTTAGTTCACACGGAAGCGGTCTGTTCCGTCGGCAAAGAATGCTACAATCTGGCGAGCAGCCGCAACGCCGGCGTTCAAATTGGCCTCAGCCGTCTGCGCGCCGCTTTTCTTCGGGGTGAAGAACACTCGCTTACCGAACTGCTCCACCAAGGCGTCGGCGTTTTTGGGCTTGACGTCGGCGAAGTATTTGATGTCGGGACGCTCGCGAAGTACTTCTTCAAGCTCGGCTTCGTTGATAACTTCCTTGCGCGCCGTGTTGATGAGCACAGCTCCCTTTGGCATTCTGCTTATAAGGTCACGGCCTATCGAGCCAGTCGTTTCGGGAGTGGCAGGTATGTGAATCGACACGATGTCGCTTTCTCCGTACAGTGCCGGAACGGATTCTGCCACGCCTACACCGGCGTCGGCCATAACCTCTACCGGGCAATATGGGTCGATTGCTTTTACTTCCATGCCGAATCCACGGGCTATGGAGGCTACATGGCGGCTAACTTGGCCGAAAGCCTGCAGGCCGAGTCGCTTGCCGCTTATTTCAAATCCTGTGGTGCCGTCGTAGCTGTTTCGCGCCGCCATTATGGCCATTCCGATTACAAGCTCTGCAACGGCGCGGGAGTTTTGCCCCGGAGTGTTTTCGACGATTGCTCCGGCTGCAGTGGCTGCCTTGAGGTCTATATTGTCGTAGCCAGCACCTGCGCGTACCACTATCTTCAGGTTGGGAGCGGCCGCAAATAATGCCTCGTCAACGATGTCGGAGCGCACTATCAGCGCGTCGGCTGTGGCAGCGGCTGCACGCAGCTCGTCGGCAGAAGTGTATTTTTCAAGAAGCACCGGTGTGTGGCCGGCTTCGGTGAGCACGCGTTTGATTTCAGCGACAGCCTTGGCCGAAAAAGGCTTCTCGGTAGCTATGAGTACGTTCATATTCTTTGATGCCTTAGTGGATTGATTCAAAATCGTTCATAGCGTCTACAAGTACTTTGACGCTTTCGAGAGGCAGGGCGTTGTACAGAGATGCGCGGAAACCACCCACAGAGCGGTGTCCCTTGATGCCTACGATGCCTCGTTCGGCACAGAAGTCGATGAAGCCCGCTTCGAGATGCTTGTATTCGGGAGTCATAACGAAGCATACGTTCATTATAGAGCGGTCGGCAGGGTCTGTCACAGTGCCGGTGAACATCTTGGAGCTGTCAATTGCGTCGTAGAGGTAAGATGCTTTCTCGATGTCGCGGCGTTCAAGTTCGGTGATTCCGCCAAGTTCCTTGTAATATCTGAGGGTCTGCAACGCGGAGAAGATGGGCAGCACCGGGGGCGTGTTGAACATCGAGCCTTTCTTTATGTGCGTGCGGTAGTCGAGCATTGTGGGAATGGGGCGGTCTACCTTGCCGAGAGCGGATTCGCGAACAATTACGAGTGTCACACCTGCGGGGGCGAGGTTCTTCTGCGCGCCGGCATATACGGCGTCATATTTGGAGAAGTCGATGGGACGCGAGAAGATGTCGGAACTCATATCGGCTACGAGCGGGCATGGTGCATCGGGATCGGTGCGTATCTCCGTGCCGTAGATGGTGTTGTTTGTGGTGAAGTGGAAGTAATCTACGTCGGCCGGGATTGTGAAGCCCTTGGGTATGTATGTGTATCCGGCTTCTTTTGACGATGCAAGCACGTCGACTTCGCCAAAGAGGCGCGCCTCCTTGATGGCGTTTGAAGCCCATGTGCCGGTATCGATGTATGCCGCACGCTTGGCGAGAAGGTTGTACGGAAGCATGCAGAACTGCATTGATGCTCCGCCTCCGAGCCAAAGCACGTGGAAGCCTTCCGGTATGTCGAGAAGTTCTTTCACCAGGGCTGAAGCCTCGTCGATTACGGCCTGGAACTGTTTGCTGCGGTGGGAGATTTCAAGAAGCGAAAGGCCCATGTCGGCAAAGTTGATGATAGCGTCGGCAGTATTCCGAATGGTGTATTCACTCAGAATCGACGGCCCTGCGTAGAAGTTATGTTTCTTCATCTTTTAAGGTGTTGAGGGGTTGTGCTTGCAAATTTAGCTAATGATTTTGGATTTGCAAATATTTCCGGACTTTTTTGCAAAATGAAAGCACAAACCCTGCCGAAATCCGTTTTTACGGGGCTGGCAGGGTTTGCGTTAAGTCGTTTTTGTTTTAGTTAAGAACAATCTGACAGGAGGGTAGCCGTCGGTCAGAGTATAGGCAGCGGGCATACTGGCGAATTATCTCTATGGTTGCCGGCTTAGGGCCGTCGGATATGCGGAGTTTGCTCATGGCATTGCTTTGCTTGCGGCGGCGTAAGGGTAGAGTAGAGTTTTTCTCCATAGGCAGTAGAGGGAAAGGATGCGAAAAAATTGTGTATAACTATAGATGCGTTCACAGAATGTCGTGTGTCATTCTCTGTGCTATTAAAACGCTAACTGAGGCTTTTTTATTGTTGCGAAAGTGAAAAAATGTGCGAATGGTGCCTCAACTTTGACTGCGCGATATTATTGTGCATTATGTGTTAAATAATCTGAATCGGACGCTGCGCGCGTTTGTGAATAATGGCAAAATAGCTATCTTTGCATATGGTATGACGCGCAAAGCATCATGCCTATAGTTAAATTGATATACGAACCAATCAAAAATCGCTATTGCCTATCGCACATCTCTACTCAAATCAATCAGGAATAGACCGATGCGAAATTTAGATAAGTATACCGACGAGCAGTTGGTAGCCGCGTATGCCTCAGGCGACAATGAAGCATTCGATGCCTTGTTGCTGCGCCATAAAAACAGGCTTTTCACATACATAGTACAGATGGTTCGCGACCGCGACCTTGCCGATGATATTTTTCAGGAAACTTTTGTCAAGGCAATAACCACGATACGCCAGGGACGTTACAACGACTTCGGCAAGTTTTCGGCATGGATTACCCGCATTGCCCGCAACCTTGCCATAGACTCTTTCAGGGCAGAAAAAAGCGAGGCTACAGTTTCTACCGATGACACTAATTTCGACGTGTTGAACCGGCGTGAATTGTCGGAAGAAACAGTCGAGGACGCAATGATCGACCTACAGATAGAGCACGATGTGCGACGCCTTGTCGACGAGCTCCCGGAGCCTCAACGCGAAGTGCTGATGATGCGGTTTTATAAGAATCTCTCATTTAAGGAAATAGCGGAAATAACCGGCGTTAGCATAAATACGGCACTTGGCCGCATGCGCTACGCCATACTTAACATGCGCCGCCTCGCCCGCGAGAAAGAACTCATTCTCTCAAGGTAGCCGATTCATATAATAGTCGGGTATGGAGCTATCTTGGCTTCCACGCCTCATAACTTGCTGATGTTCATTCGGTATTGTTTGGGGCTGATTCCGATCTGTTGTTTGAAATATTTTCCGAACGAAGACTGTGTGGGGAAGTTCAGTCGGTATGATATTTCCTGAATTGTCATATTGGTGTAGTTGAGCATGAGTTTTGCTTCCAGAACAACATATTCGTTGAGCCATTCCAGCGCATTCCTTCCGCTGAAGTTACGCACCATTAGCGACATATATTTAGGCGTGAGCGCCATTTTGTCTGCGTAGAATTTAAGGCATCGTTCTTTTTTATGATATATGTCGAGCAGGTATATGAATTTGTCGAATATCTGCTGGGCGCGTGGCTCTTTGGCCTCGTTTTCCAGTGCGGTTTCCGATCCATATTCCTGACGCAGGGATATTATGGTATATGAAATTGCCTGAATGAGTCCCTTTATCACGTGTGGATTGTTTTTTCGGAGATATTTCTGAAGCAATGTGAAATATGGCTTCAATTCGATAATCTCGTTGTGTGGCAGTTGTATCACGGCATTATTGCGGACACTCATATATGTGTCTGACCTTAGCTTTAGTTCGATCTGCAGTTCGTCGAGATAGTCGGAAGATAACAGCAAAGCATAGCCGTCCACTTCTTCTGCGTGATGGATTTGCACTATGTCGCTTGAAAAACATAGCAGGAGGTCGTTTTCTCGTATAATATATTTTTGCAAGTTTATGCTGCATCTGATTTGCCCTTGTAAGCAAATCAGTACGGTGATTGCGTTCAGGCGTACAGGCTGGGAGAATAATTCCATTTTGTCTACCGGGGTTACGAGCACGCGTCCGTTTTGCAGGTAGGCAGCTTCATTGTGAGCATGGTGCTGAATCAGTTCTGAGATGGGGATAGTGTCAAATTCCATTGTCCATAAAGTTGATTTATGCTACAAATGTATTAAAAACAAACCGTACTTTGGGGCGCTGAGTGCATAATCAAGCCATATGCTCCAATGTGCGCGACAAGTTGCACTTTTGGGGCATTTCTCTTATGCCGAACTTTGCAGGCGAAATAATCAATCGAGAAAAATGAACAGAGTTATAATTACATTTCTTACGTCTGTATTTATTTCTTCTTTTGTATGTATGGGAGAAACCCGCACGGTGTCTTTGGAGGAATGCCGGAATCTTGCCATAAACAATAATAAGGAATTACAGATGGCTCGTCTGCACCAGCAAGGTGCGCATTATCAGCGTAAGGCCGCATTCACAAAGTATCTTCCTAAAATATCCGCGACAGGAATGTATATGAGAACCGGCGACGAAGTATCTCTTTTGAGCGACGAGCAGAGAAACTCTTTGACCCATCTTGGAGATGCTGTGCAGATTCCCGGGCTGCCATTGAACGCGTTGGGCGAAAAGCTCAATGATGCTCTCCGTACAGACACGCGTAATATGACGGCAGCTGCAATAATGCTTACTCAGCCCGTATACATGGGTGGTAAAATCAGAGCGTACAATAAGATTACCAATTATGCCGAACAGATTGCGGGCGATCAGGCAGAATTGCAACTACAGAATTTAATTGTAGAAGTCGATGAAACATATTGGAAAATAGTCGAACTGCATTCAAAAAAAGAACTTGCCGAGGGTTACATAAAGCTGATTCAGACACTTGACAGTGATGTCACCCAGTTGATAGATGAAGGCTTTGCGACGAAGGCCGACGGGCTTAGTGTAAAAGTCAAGCTCAATGAGGCCAAAGTGACACTGATACAAGTCGACAACGGTCTGTCGATAATGCGTATGCTTATGTGCCAGTTATGCGGTCTTGATATGGATACCGATTTGATACTTGCTGATGAATCTGCCACAGAAGCAGTGACTGATTTGATGCCTGCTGAAGCTGATTTTAATGCGTGGCATGGCCGACCTGAATTGCGTATGCTTGAGAAGTCAATTAAAATCAATGAGGAGAAAGTTAAGATAGCTCGTTCCGAATTTTTGCCGTCTGTCGCACTTACAGGAGGATATCTGTTAAGCAATCCGTCGGTATTCAATGGTTTTGAGAAGAAATTTAATGGCACATGGAATGTCGGGGTCGCTGTCAATATTCCCATTCTTACTTGGGGAGAACGCTCATACAAAGCAAAGGAAGCTAAGACGAATGTGGTGATTTCGCGCTTGCATATTGAAGAGGTTGAAGAAAAAATAGAACTGCAGGTCAATCAGTGCCGACAAAAAGTAATCGAAGCGCGTGAACGCTATGTGGCTGCTGTCGGCAACCGTGAGGAAGCGGACGAAAATCTAAGATGTGCCAATTATGGATTAAAAGAAGGAATCATACCGGTCAGCAACGTCATTGAAGCCCAGACAGCATGGCTTTCTGCCCATTCGGACTTAATATCGGCATCTGTTGATGAAAGGCTTGCCAATCTGTACCTGCTCAAATCGTTAGGATTAATCAAATAAAACTATTATAATGAAAAAGAATCTGAACATAATTATCGTCATTTCCATTATTCTCACAATAGCTATTGTGGCAGTGATAGTGGTGGGCATGACAATGCCCTCACAAAAAGAAATCATACAAGGGCAGGCTGAGGCTACGGATTACCGCTTGTCAAGCAAAATACCTGCGCGCGTTTTTGAAATCAGGGTGAAGAAGGGCGATATGGTGTCGAAAGGCGATACCCTTGTAGTGCTCGACGCCCCCGATATCGAGGCCAAGCTGTCGCAGGCAAATGCGGCATATGAAGCCGCACAGGCTTTAGAGCTTAAAGCTCGTAATGGTGCTCGGCAGGAACAGATACAAAGCGCTTATGCGATATGGCAGAAGGCTGTTGCCGGACGTGATGTTGCCGAGAAGACTTATAACCGAGTTAACCGCCTGTTTGAAAACGGAGTTATGGCAGAGCAAAAACGTGATGAAGCGTTTGCACAGTATAAAGCGGCCATAGCCACCGAAGATGCCGCAAAATCCCAATATGAGATGGCGGTAAACGGTGCGAGATATGAAGATATGACCGCAGCTCGCGCACAGGTAGAAAGAGCGCAGGGTGCAATCAAAGAAGTAAACTCTTATATTTCCGAAACAGCCTTGCTGGCTTCCGCCGACGGAGTGGTGACTGATATTTTTCCGGAAATAGGCGAACTTGTAGGCAGCGGTGCTCCGATTATGAATGTATCTATGATTAATGATGTATGGTTTACATTCAATGTCCGAGAAGATTTATTGCCAGGCATTACTGTCGGGACTGAAACAGAGGTATATGTTCCTGCATTTGATAAATCGGTAAAGGTGAAAGTTACATACATCAAGGACGTTGGCAGCTTTGCAGCATGGAAGGCAACAAAGGCGTTGGGTAAATTTGACCTGAAAACATTTGAAGTGCAGGCATATCCTATACACCCGGAAGAACTTGCCGGATTGCGCGCGGGTATGACCGCCGTGTTCGAAAAATAAAATATATGGCTTACAAATCAATCTACCGACGCGTCACTGCAATAAGCCGTAGAGAAATAGGAATTTACTCGAAGCGCCCCTTGTTTCTGTTCTGTCTTATTGTTGCCCCGGTGCTGTGCGTGGTATTCTTCGTGACCCTTATGGGTCAAGGACTACCCACGAAATTGCCGGCAGGAATAGTGGACGAAGACAACACACAGATTTCAAGAATAATATATCGCACAATCGATGCGATGGAAGAAACTGAACTCAAATATTCCTATTCTTCTTTCAGCGAGGCGCGCAGTGCGATGCAACGTGGCGAGATATATGCTTTTTTCTATATACCCGAAGGTACAACCGAAGAGGCGATAGCAAACCGGCAACCCAGAATATCGTTTTATACCAACGAGGCTTACCTTGTGCCGGGGGCATTGTTGATGAAAGACCTTAGAACAGCTTCGGAGCTGTCGGGGTTGGCAATAACGCGTGAAAACCTGTATGCGCACGGTCTAACCGAGAGCCAGGCTATGGGTGTCATACAGCCCATAGTAATCGAAGCCCATCCTCTGAACAATCCTGAACTTGACTACTCGGTATATCTGAACAACATATTGCTTCCGGGCATATTTATGCTGCTGATCACGCTATCGACTACTTATACCATCGGGCTGGAATGGAAACAAGGTTCGCAGAAACAGCTTTATGCTATGGCGGGTGGTTCGCCATCTGTTGCCCTTGTAGGGAAATTGATGCCTCAGACATTGCTCTTTTCGCTGATGTTTGTTTTTTGTGACATCTATTTTTATAAATTCCTGCAATTTCCGTGCAATAGCGGATTGTTCTCTATGATTATGCTCGGAATATTGACTGTACTTGCCTCGCAAGGATTCGGTGTGTTCCTCTTCGGCATATTCAGTGGAAATATGCGCCTTGCAATGTGCATATGTTCTCTATGGGGCATTTTATCGTTCTCTCTCGCCGGTTTCACATACCCTGTAATGGCGATGGCTCCGGGTTTCAAGCTGTTGTCGTGGCTGTTTTCTCTCAGGCATTATTACCTGATTTATGTAAATCAAGCCCTTAACGGATACTCACTTGCCTACGTGTGGACATCGGTACTTGCTCTTGCTTGTTTTGCGGTGCTGCCGCTATTGGTGTTGCGAAGGTATCAGACCGCTTTCTTGAAATATAAATATCAGGCGTGATACAATTATGAAATCGATTTTAAATATAGCCCAAATATGGTATAACGAACTTCGTACCATATTGAAAGATCAGGGTATTATGATATTCATATTATTTGTACCATTGGCATATCCGCTGTTGTATTCCTATATCTATACCAACGAGGTGGTGCGCGAAGTTCCTGTTGCCGTGGTTGACGAATGCGGCAATGCCTTAAGCCGTGAGCTACTCCGGAAGATTGATGCTACTCCCGATGTCGATATTGTTGCATATTGCAATAATATGGCTGAGGCGCAAGAATTCTTAAAGGAGCAGAAAACGTATGGCATAATCAAAATCCCGGCCTCATTCTCAAAAGATCTGTACAATGGAGAGCAGACACACCTCGGTGTGTATTGCGATATGGGAAGTATGCTTTATTACAAAGCGATATTGCTTACGGCTACAAATGTGTCGCTTGAAATGAACAAGGATATCAAGGTAGAGCGGCATATACCCGGAACCACTCATAAACAAGAGGATATAATAAAGATGCCTGTCGAGTACGACTATGTGCCGTTGTATAATCCTCAAAGCGGTTTTGCGGCATTCCTGATTCCGCCGGTGCTTTTGCTGATTATACAGCAGACCATCTTTCTCGGCATAGGAATGTCTATGGGCGATTCTCGCGAACGATATATGGGCAGTGTGATACCTTTCAATAAATGGTATAAAAATCCTGTGCACATAGTCTTTGGAAAAGGACTCCCTTATTTAGTCCTCTATATCCTTTTGGCTGTATATATGTTCGTTGCAGTAACTAAAATTTTCACACTGCCACAGTTGGGTGATTACTGGACGTTCATTGCTTTTATAGTGCCATATCTGCTGTCGTGCATATTTATGGGTATGGTTCTGTCATCATTCGTATATAGAAGAGAGGATTGCATTATGCTGTTTGTGTTTATGTCGGTGCCGTTGCTGTTTATGTCCGGGCTGTCATACCCCGGGGCTTCAATTCCTGATTTTTGGAAATATATCTCATATGTTTTCCCCTCGACATTCGGAACCAACGGTTATGTGCGCATCACTGCTATGGGAGCCTCGCTATATGATGTGAAAGCTGAATATTGCGCCTTGTGGATACAGGCCGGTATTTACTTCTCGATAGCGTGCATATACTACCGTCACCAGATATTGCGACTCGTCAAAAAAATAAAACCGACATAATAAATTCATCGATTATGGATACTAATACAATTGCCAGAAATGCGATTCGCATATGGCAGCTTATGAACGACGGCACTACATGGTGCTATAACAAGCTTAAACAAGTTTCAAAACTTTCAGACCGCGAGATAAATGCAGCCTTGGGCTGGCTTGCCCGTGAAGACACCTTGGAGATTGTTCCAAATCCTTCGACAAACGAAGACGCCTACAAAGTAAGGCACTTCTGGGGTATGGCAGGATTCTGAAACATCATTTCGCCATAAAGTTGGTGTCGTTCAAGTAGAATAGGACATCAGCAGGCATATGCAATATATAATCGACTGCTGAAGATGCGGGTTTGAATCCTGTCGCCAACACTTATAAATAAACGACTAAATGCCCTCTAAGATATGACGAATATGGTTGTAAAAACTGCCAAATATATTGTTCTCGCTGTTTTTATTTTATTGTCTATTCCTGTGAATGCACAGATACACAATAAGGAATATTCAGTACAAATTGATGCCGACAGTGTGCGTCGGGAATTTGACAAAGGGCCTTACTTCACGCTGTATAAAGACAATTATTTTATTTTTGGCCCTTCGATTGGTCCTAAGGCGACAAAGGAGAATACAAATGTCAAATTTCAGATATCTGTAAGGCAGAAGCTTACAAAATCGACTCTCCCCGGTGGCACATATCTGTATCTGTGTTACACCCAAAAAGTATTCTGGAATATTCTTGAAAAGTCCTTGCCTATGACAGACTTAAATTTTAATCCGGGAATAGGTCTGGCTAAACCAGTTTTTAAGAATGGAAAATATATCGGCAAATTCATATTGCAGCTTGAACACGAAAGTAACGGTCGCGACTCAATTGAGTCGCGTTCGTGGAATCGTTTGAGTCTTGGAGGTGACGTGCTGATTACAAATAACTTTCTTGTACACGCAAAAGTATGGATTCCATATGTAGACGGTGAGCACAACAAAGATTTGCTTAAATACGTGGGCATAATGCAGGCCGGAGTAGAACTGACCTCGAACGACCGACGCTGGAAAGGCAGCCTTTTGCTGACCAAGCGGAAGACATGGCGTTTGGACTTCAATACAGTCGCCGAAATTTCGTGGCAGTTTTCCCGAAATGCAGACTGGAATTTATTTGTCCAGTATTATAACGGCTATGGCGAAGGATTGCTTGACTATAATAAGTTTTCCTCTCATCTTAGGGCCGGAGTGGTGATACGCCCCAAATTATTCAGTAATTACTAATTGTTATTATATGAAACGCAGTCTGTTGGGCTTGATTGCCATAGTGCTGATATTGTCAATGCCTGCCAATGTTAAGGCTGAAAGCAATGATACAATATTGGGGAATGCAAACGATAGTATAACTGCTACAATTAATGTGTCACGACTCCGTAGGAATGACAATCGGCCACTGTCGCCATATGAATTGCCATATTCTGTCACGGGAAAGTCCTATGACTGGCACAGGCTGTGGATCAATACCGCGACCTTGAGCGGAGCCTTCGTCGGTACCTTGCTTGTGCTTGAATGTCTGCCTGAAGATGCCACATCATGGAACAGAGCCGAGTTGCAGGATGTGCCATTGTTCAAGCGGTGGCATAATCATGTGATAAAGAAAGGCCCGGAATGGGATCACGACAAATTCTATTTCAACTACATACTCCATCCTTATGCCGGAGCAGTGTATTATATGAGTGCACGTAGCTGTGGCTTCAATGCCTGGCAGTCATTGCTTTATTGTGCTTGCGTGTCTACGATAGGGTGGGAGTTCGGTATTGAGGCCTTTATGGAACGGCCTTCGATTCAGGACATTTTTATAACCCCTCTTGTAGGGGGTGCTATCGGGGAAGGCTTTTATAAATTGAAGCGGCAGATAGTGGCAAATGGCTATCAGTTAGGAGGCTCATCCTTTTTAGGGAATATGGTGGTATTTCTAATAGATCCGGTAAATGAAGTATTGGATTTATTCAGAGGCAGCCCCACACGCAGTATCTCAAAATCAGGGAACAATTCAGCCGCAATTCAGGTAGAAACAGCGTTTATGCTATATTCTTACTCAAACAAAGGACCTTGCTTTAGCCTTAGGCTTCAATTCTAATGGCTCATAATCCGAATATTTAACAAATAGATTGACAGATGTTTGCGGGCTTGGGTCGATAATGCTATCTTTGTGGATATATTTCAGTGCATTAGATGAAACTGCTCGATAAATTGTTTGAAGTTGGCAATCCGCCTCGTCGCTGTCTGGCATGGAGTGTGGTTGTGGTGCTGGTCTTTGTTGTTTCGTGCCTATTGGTGCGGCGCGGATATGATAGTGAATTGCCTTGGATTAAGTTGGAGCGCCCCGCGTCGTTTAAGCTGTATGCTGCCGGAGATACTCTTGCGGTTTCTGTGGCGAGAGGCGACAGTGTGAAAATACTTGGAATACGCAGGTATGCCCACACTCAAAGATATCTTGTCGAACTGAGTGGCGGAATGCGCGGATTCGTCGAACCGTTCCATTTGCCTGTCAAGCAGCTTATGGTGTCGGGAATCCATAAAGGCGATACAGCCGAAATCAAGTCTGCCAAGTATCTTGGCGGGAATAGCGGCTATGTGATGTCGTATCTGATGAAGAATATAGGCGGAGAGGAGTATGAATCCGGGGCGGAAAACTTTGAGCCGTTGATAGAGGGTTGGTCCGATATTGTTCTTGATGATGATTATGTGTATGGCTGCGGTAGCACGGGCAAAATCGAAAAAATGCTTCAGAATGCCTCTTTGGCAGATGCCGAGCGTTCGTTGGGTGCGCCGTCCGAATTGCTGAGGTATCCCGACGGAAGTATTGTTGCCCGTTTTCCTTTTAAAGCATTTGATGGCTCAAACGGGAGATTCTACAATCCGTTGGTTGAATTTGCCCGTGACAGCACTGTCAGTAAAGTTTGTTTCCTTCCATTTTCAAGCAGGAACAGTATGTTGTTGAAGCATGCGCCGCTTGCGTCTGGTATTTTTGATTCCGGGCTTGCTGATTTGGTTCTGTCAAGGAGCGCGTATACTCCGGTACTAAGTTCTTCTGCTTTAAGAGGACTTGTCAAGGCCGGCTTGATAGTGTTCGCAATAATATTCTGTATGGGTGCCTTGGTATGGATTTATTGCACGTCATCGCTGCCTGTGCTCCTGATGGGCTGGCTTGTTATATATCCCAAGGTATATGCCAAGCTTGGCGACAGGACGCTTAAAACAGCTATGTTTGTTGTCGCTGCAGTATCGTTTTATTATTGGGCGGTGCTTATGCTTGGCTGGGGAATGTGGGGTGTTTTACTTGTCGCTTCATTTTTGGTGGCGAGATATTTTTTCCAGATGTCGACTTGCCTGCTGTGCCGCTATCCGCATGCACGGTGTCCGATATGCCGCAATCTGCATACTCTCGAACTTGACAGCTCGGAGCTTGTGGATTCGGAGGAAATGCTGGGTTCGGAAGTCGTTGAAGGTCGGTTACTTGGTACGAGCAAAAAGAGGTGGCAGTCGTGGACCGAGGTGCGATGGACCCGATCCGACGAATTTGGAAACGTGTACTCCGGAACGTCTAAGGAGAATGTTGTCAACCACACCACTGTGATGAAGGAATACGAAATGATTGACTACGAAGTGCGCTATAGGGTTGATTCCTACCTGAACACTTATGTGTGCTCATATTGCGAGTACGAGGAACAGACTGAAAATAAGACGGTGACAAGGATGAGCCGCAGGGAAGTTGGCCGACACCGTGACACCAGCTCGTATGATGTTTGACATAGCGTTTGATATGATGCAAAAAAAAATTGATTGTCTCCCGACAACCAATCTAGTTAACCTTAAATCTATACCATGAAAAACACAATGCAAAGTTATAGCATGTGTCAATTATATGCAAGCGTTATGTATGCAAAATGCGTATGCGTTAACTTTAATTAAATATTAAAAGCGCAGTATTGCCGTATTCTTATGGAATATTGCGTGTCCGCTTGCTTTTTTGATGGCAATATGCTTGTGCGGGTTGTGGGTATCGGAAGATTTTATCGCAGAGCCTTGTTAACATTAGTTTGCAATAATGTTTGGATGCGCAGTAAATCAGGCTTTTGGCATCTTTAGCCTGCGATAAAACATATATTCGGCCAAGCCTCTCACGGCGAGATATGAGCAAAATGCAAGCCATAAGGCATTGTTCCCGAGAGCGCTTTTGAGTGCGAAGTATATGCAGAAGAATGTGAGCATTGCAACCGCCATTGACGACAGCATATCCCGTGTGCGGGTCAAGCCTACGAATATTCCATCAAAAATAAACGCAGCGAAGCCGCATAAAGGCACTGCGGCAGCCCATGGAAGATAGGCGGCGGCTATCGATACCACGTTTTTGTCTTCGGCAAGCATTGCCATAAACCATTCTCCGCCTAAGATGTACAAGGCCGTGAAAATTATCGCGAAATATAGCCCTATACGCATTAGCTCGTTTACAAGGGTGCGCAGGGAAGTCTGCGAGCCTCGTCCGTGGTACTTTCCCGCCAAGGCTTCTCCGGCAAATGCGAATCCGTCGATAAAAAACGAGAAAAGCATAAATAGTTGCAATAGCAGGGCGTTTGCCGCAAGTATGTCTACGCTTTGGCTTGCTCCTGCGTGGGTAAACCACAGGGTTACCGCCACAAGGCACGCCGTGCGAAAGAATATGTCGGTATTTATACGGAAAAAAGCGGCAAGCGGGCCGCGCTCGAACACAATTCTGAAATCGGGCCTCCGGATTCTGTAGCGTTTTATGGCTATGACCAGCCCCAACAGGACGCCGAGCCATTGAGCCAGACAGGTGGCGGCGGCCACTCCTTCGATTTTCAGGCCGAAGCCGAACACGAGTGTGATGCTTGCCACGATATTCGCTACATTTGTGAGCAGTGCCATCCACATCGGGGTGCGTGAATCCTGCATTCCGATGAACCAGCCGGAAAGAGCGTAGGACAGCATCACGGCCGGTGCTCCTATGACGCAAATGTTGAAATATGTTGCCGCGAGCGACTGTGTGGCATTGTCTGCGTCCATAAATCGTAATATGACGCCGCCTATCAGTTGCGACAGCGCCAGTATGCAGGCGCCTATGATGACAGCCACGGTGACAGACCGCCAGAAGAGCAGGGTGCAGCGATTACCGTCGTCAGCACCATAAGCCTGCGCGGTAAGGCCGCTCGTTCCCATACGGAGGAAGTTGAACAGCCAGTAAAGCATGTTGAACATTGTCCCTCCCACGGCTATGGCCCCTATATAAACGGCAGCGCCGATGTGGCCTGTTACAGCCACATCGACGAGTCCGAGAACCGGTGTCGTAATATTAGATACGATAGCCGGTAGTGCTATCGCGAGAATTTCGCGTGAGTGCTTCACTATTTCGCGCCTGTACGCTTAGATGCAAGATACAGATACGCGATAATGCCTGCGTAGGCTACAATGCCGAGTATCTGCGGCAGGAATTCGCCTCCGTTTTCAGGCACGGGAACGCCGCACATGATAGTGATGGCAGCGAATACCCCGAAGAGGGCGCCGCCGGCAATGAGGCCTGAAGAAATGAGGGTGCCGCGGTCGTTGCGTGCTTTGTTGACAGCTTCGTCCTTGGAGCTGTGGCTTACAAACCACGATACGAGTCCGCCTACAATCATAGGCGTGTTGAGCTGGAGCGGAAGGAACATGCCGAGGCAGAATGCGAGGGCCGGTACACCGAGCCAGTTCAGAATCAAGGCAAGGATGGCGCCGACGATGTAAAGTGTCCAAGGTGTTTCCCCGCCCATCATCATAGGCTCGATAACCTTGGCCATGGCGTTGGCCTGGGGCGCCGCCATGGCGCCGGGACCAGAGAAGCCGTATACGTTGTTGAGCATCAGCATCACGGCACCCACAGTGGCGGCCGACACGAGTGTGCCGAGGAATTTCCACGATTCCTGTTTCTTGGGAGTCGAGCCAAGCCAATATCCTATTTTTAGGTCGGTGACAAATCCGCCGGCCATCGAAAGTGCTGTGCAGACAACTCCGCCGAGAACCATTGCGGCTACGATGCCTGATGTGCCGCTAAGGCCGATGGCCACGAATACTCCCGAGGCAATGATGAGAGTCATAAGCGTCATGCCGCTTACAGGATTGCTGCCCACGATCGCAATGGCGTTTGCGGCTACCGTGGTAAACAGGAAGGCGATAACGGTCACCACAACCCAGGCCACGAGGGCCTGCCAAAATGTGTGGATTACTCCGATCCAGAAGAACAGGAGAACTCCTATGAGCGCTATTGCGGTGAAATAGGCGATGTGCTTCATCGATATGTCGAGCTGCCAGCGGTTTGTGTTTCCGGCAGCCGAGGCGCCCTTAAGCTCGCGGGCGGCGAGTCCTACGGCTTCCCCGATTATGCCGCGCGATTTCACGATGCCTATGATTCCGGCCATGGCGATACCGCCTATGCCTATCATTCGGGCATATTCGCTGAAGATGGCCTGAGGCGACATTGCGGCTATCTCGGCTGAGCCATACGCGCCCATGAGGGGAATTACGAACCACCACACGAAGATAGAGCCGGCGAAGATTACAAACGCATATTTAAGGCCTACGATATATCCGAGGCCGAGCACGGCAGCACTTGTGTTGCATGAAAGCACGAATTTGGTTTTGTCGGCAAGCGCCTGTCCCCACGAGTATGCCGTGGTGGTGATGCTTTCTGCCCACCAGCCGAAAGTGGCTACGACGTAATCGTATATGCCGCCGATGAGCGAGGCCACGACAAGGAGCTTGGCCTGGCCGCCTGAGCCTTTGGCAGATGCCGCCTGGCCGCTTACGAGTACCTGCGTGGTAGCGGTAGCCTCGGGGAAGGGGTATTTGCCGTGCATATCCTTCACAAAGTACTTTCGGAAAGGAATGAAGAAAAGTATGCCGAGCACACCGCCGAACAGCGAGCTAAGGAATATTTCAAGAAAGTTTACTGTTATTTCAGGGTGTGTGGCCTGAAGTATGTAGAGGGCGGGGAGGGTGAATATTGTGCCGGCCACTATCACGCCGGAACACGCTCCGATAGACTGTATGATTACGTTTTGCCCAAGGGGATTCTTTTTCTTGAGATAGCCCGAAAGGCCCACGGCAATGATTGCTATAGGTATTGCGGCTTCAAATACCTGTCCGACTTTTAGTCCGAGATAGGCTGCCGCCGCACTGAATATCACAGCGAGTATGAGGCCGGTAATGACAGAGTAGGGCGTTACTTCGGCATAGGTTTTGGCCGGGTGCATCAGCGGTTGGTATTCCTCGTCGGCTCCCAGTTCGCGAAACGCGTTTTCGGGAAGGTCTACGGGATCGACTTCCGCAGCAGGAATGTCGGCCGGTTTGCTTGTTTTTTCCATTATTTGGCTGAATTAAGAGTATGTTTACTTTTGGCTTATGTTAAGATTTAGAATGATTTTTCGAGTATGTTTTGAGATTGAATGATGGAGTTATGGGGTTCCATAACGACTGAATGAAAGCTTGAAACAGGCCGAAAAAGCTTCTAAAGATTTCATAGAGTTAAAAGTAAACATACTCTAAGGGATTATCAGGTTTTGTCCGGCTCTGATTGCGTCGGATTTCAGGTTGTTGGCACGTTTCAGCTGGTTGACAGTCACACCGTATCGTTTGGCTATTCTCGACAGGCTTTCTCCGCGGGCAATCTTATGTGTGCGTGGTTTGGAAGCATGGGTATTCTTCTTTTTGGACGTCGAAGTCTTTTTAGCTACAGGCTGTTCGGGAGCCTTTGCCGGTTCTTCTTTCACAGTGTCGGAGGTAGCGTGTGAGGTAAAGGCTGCCGCAACCTGAGTGGCAGTACTGTCGGTGGCCGGAGCTTGTGTGGCCGGCGTTTCCTGTGACTGTGTGGTGTTTTCGGCTATCGCCTTGGTTTCTTCGGTCTTAGGCTTGTATGTGCGCTGTGTTGTCACTATTTTGAGCTTTTGCCCGGCTTTGACGCTTTTCTTCACACGGTTGTGCTTGCGTATGTCGGCAATAGTGATACCGTATTTATTGGCTATTTTCGTCAAGGTTTCGCCTTTGCGCACGGTGTGCCATTTGGTGACTTGTTCATCGTAATATTCGCCGCGGGCATCTCGGCCCACGCTTGCTCCCGACGACGGTTCTACGACGCCTCTGCGGGCGTACCGTGTCGCATTGTGGTTCAGTATTGAGTCTTCGTTGGCAATGTATGCGTACACCTGCAAGGACGGCAGCACAAGTGAATATGGTTTGATGTCGCCCGGAATAAGGTCGGTTCTGAACTGGGGGTTGAGTGCGCGAATCTCTTCGACAGGAATATCCATAACCTGCGAAATCTGGTCGAAGTGCACTCTCTTCGTTATGTGGATAGTGTCGGTGATAAGCGGGCGTTTGGCAAGGGCGGGCGATATGTTATGGCATTTATGGTATGTCATTATATAATTGGCCGCTATGAATGCCGGCACATATCCTCGGGTTTCGGTGGGCAGGAATGGGTATATTTCCCAGAAATCGTGCTTGCCCTCGCCTGCGCGGCGCAGAGCCTTGTTCACATTGCCAGGGCCGCAGTTGTAGGCGGCTATGGCGAGCGACCAGTCGCCGTATGTGTGATGCAGCTGTTTGAGGTAGCGCGCTGCCGCGTCGGAGGCGAGGTAGGGGTCGCGTCGTTGGTCGACAAGAGAGTTTATCTCAAGGCCGAGCCCTGTTGCTGTAGGCGGCATAAACTGCCAAAGACCGCCTGCTCCGGCGCGGGAAACGGCGGTAGGTATCAGCGCCGATTCTATGACAGGCAGATATTTGAGCTCGAGAGGCATCTTGTGGCGTTCGAGTGCTTCCTCGAAGATGGGCATGTAGTAGAGGCTGAGGCCAAGCAGGTTCTCCACCAACTGCGGGCGGTTCGCATAATGCCTGATGGCGCCTTTCACAACATTGTTGAACGGCATCTCTATCACAGTCGGGAGCTTTGAGAGTCGTTCTATAATGACTGCGTCCGACAAATCTCCGGCTGATTTTTTGTCTGCTTCATAGTCGAGGGCCGCATAATTTTTCAGATACCATTCTTCGAGCATGGCCTTGGTGTCGGTTTCGACACTGCGCGGCATTATGAGTGTCGATTCGAGCGAGGAGTCGCTGACACTTAGCACAGAGCTTGCCGCAGAGGCTTGCAATGCCGCTAAGGCGAATGCGGGTAATAATATTTTGCGAGCGAACTTCATCGTTTAATTATAATGGGTATGATTGGTGGTTCATATTAAAAGGTCAAGGCCCACGTCATTCCGAAGGCCGGTTTGTGTCCGCGGGCTTCTTTGAAAACCGACGGTGTGACGTCCATGCTTAATTCCGGTGATATGTCGAAGTGCGACAGCGATGCGTCGACATATGCGTCGACCATGGCAAGCAGATAAACGCCCACCATGGCTATGATGCACAGGTCGCGGTTGCGCCGGTAATAATTCTTACGAGATTGAAGCACGTTTTTAAGCCATGTTTCATCGAGATCGGATTCCTGCGTGTTAGGCGGGAAGAAATTCATATATGAGTTCGTGGACGGGTCGGTGTCCATGATGTCGCGGTAGGCGCGGGTATAATCGTCGAGCATGCCGTTGTTCCATGACGTGGCATATACAAGGCCCATATATCCTCCCACGATTATTGGCAGCTTCCAGTAGCGTCGGTTGTATATCTGTCCGAGTCCGGGAAAGAGTGCAGACATCCATACCGCTCTTGTTGGGTCGGGGTTGAACTCTGTTTCGCGTTCTTCCCAGCGGTCGTAGGGCGATTCTGCCACGATTGCGGCTATGCTGTCTACGGCGAGCGAGTCGGCGGCAGTAGGTTGTATCCCTGCTTCTCCGAGGATTATGGCGGTGCTGTCGGGGCGCGTCGATATGCTGTCGACGGCTTCGTGGCTGTGCTGCCTTTTTACCGGCAGTCGTTTGTCCTGGGCGAATATGGCGGGAGCCAGACACACCATTGCCAGTAAGACAAGCGCTCGTATTATTGAGATGGCTCTGCTATTCATCTTGCTTCTGCAACGAGTCAAAGAGCGTGATGAGTCGTTCGAGCTCGGATTCGTCTTTGAATGGAAATGTTATACGGCCTCGTCCCTGTTTATCGCACGAAAACTGCACAGGAGTGCGGAATACGGACGAAAGATGCTTTTTTAGCACGTCATAATCTGCCGACTGCAGCTTTTTTTGGTCGGGGTTCTTGCGGTCGGCATTCTCGGCGGCATTCTGATAGGCTTTCGCAAGTTCTTCCACTCGGCGCACGGACAGTCCTTGCTTGAGGATTTCGTTGTATAATTTCAACTGCAGAGCCGGGTCTGTTATGGTGAGCAATGCGCGAGCGTGGCCCATATCAACGCGTTTGTCGCGCAGTCCGAGCTGTACTTCTGCAGGCAATTTCAGCAGGCGGAGGAAGTTGGCCACGGTGGCGCGTTTTTTGCCTATACGTTCGCTGAGGCGTTCCTGCGTCAACTGGTATTGGTCGATCAGTTTTTTGAATGTCAGGGCTATTTCTATGGCATTCAGATCCTCTCGCTGAATGTTCTCGATCAGAGCCATCTCGGTTAGCTCGGCTTCGTTTGCAGTGCGGATATACGCCGGCACAGTTTCGAGTCCGGCCATAATGGCGGCGCGGTAGCGTCGTTCTCCGGCTATGATCTGATATGTTTCCGGCCCTGTTTTTCTCAGAGAGAGCGGCTGGATTATGCCGAGCTGGCTTATAGATGCAGCGAGTTCTTCGAGAGCCTCGTTGTCGAAGTTGGTTCGGGGCTGGTCGGGATTGGGCGATATTGCAGCCAGAGATACTTCGTTGATAGCCGAAGAACCTCTGGCAGGGGTGTCGTCCATTGATATGAGCGAGTCGAGACCGCGGCCGAGAGCGTTGCGTTTGACAGACACTTGTTTTTACGTAAGGTTAGAGAGTTGGAAGTTTCGGATTTGTTTTTAAGGAGGGAGGAGATTGCGCTTATGCGTGCTTGCGTCTGGAGTTTTTGGCTATTAGTTCCTTTGCAAGAAGTATATGGCTTGTCGCGCCTCTGCTTTCGCCGTCGTAGAGCAGGGCAGGGAGCCCGTGGCTCGGAGCCTCGCTCAGGCGTATGTTGCGGGGTATCACGGTGTTGAACACCATCTCTGCAAAATGGCCTTTCAGCTCTTCGTATATCTGGTTGGCGAGCCTCAGGCGGGCGTCGTACATAGTGAGCAGGAATCCCTCGATTTCCAGTTCGGGGTTTAGCTTGCTTTTAATGATGCGTATGGTGTTGAGGAGCTTGCTGATGCCTTCGAGAGCGAAATACTCTGCCTGCACCGGGATTATCACCGAGTCGGCTGCCGTGAGGGCGTTGACTGTTATAAGGCCAAGCGACGGCGAGCAGTCGATAATTATAAAGTCGTATTTGTCTTTTACGCCCGCAAGCAAGGTGCGAAGCACTCTTTCGCGGTCTTGTTTGCTGATGAGCTCTATCTCAGCTCCGGCGAGGTCTATGCGGGAGCCGACCAGAAACAGCCCGTCCATGCAGGTAGGCACTTCGGAGCCGTCGAGAGGGTAGCCGTCGACCATACATTCGTATATCGAAGAAGACATCGAGCGCGGGTCGATTCCGTACCCCGATGTGGCATTGGCCTGCGGGTCGGCATCGATAATCAGTACTTTCTTGCCTTCAGCAGCAAGCGAGGCTGCAAGATTTATAGTAGTGGTAGTCTTGCCCACTCCGCCTTTCTGATTGGCAATTGCTATGATTTTTCCCATATTTTTATAGATGTGAGGATTCGGCTGCAAAGTAAACAATTATTCGTGAAACAGAAAAACTTTGTTCCACGAAAAAGGGGCCTTGTGTAGATAAGTCGGCTGAAAATCCGTAAAATCCTGCGGAAATAGCTAACTTTGCGGAAGTTTCGATTGTTTATAATGTGAAGAATGCTCTGTGATGAGGTGTTCGTTCACATTAGTAATATAGTATAATTCACCACAGTTATGGAAATATCACGACCACTGATTATGATAACAAATGACGATAGCGTGGAGGCTCCCGGAATACACCACTTGGTAGAGTGTGTGCGAGAGTTTGGCGATGTGTACGTCGTGGCGCCGGCGCATCCTCATTCGGGGCAGTCTTCTGCCCTCACGGTTGGCGCCCCGCTCCGTATCCGCGAGTTGCCGTCAAAGGAAGAAGGCGTGCGCTATTTTACAGTCAACGGAACACCCGTAGACTGTGTTAAGCTCGGACTCCACGCAATCGTGCCTCGCAAGCCCGATGTTCTTTTCTCGGGCATTAACCACGGCTCCAATTCCGGAACTGCGATAACCTACTCCGGCACTATGGGGGCAGTTCTTGAAGGCTGCATGGAGGGAATCACATCGGTGGGATTTTCATTGCTGCATCATTCTATGAAGGCGGATTTCAGTCTGTCGACGAAATATGTAAAGGAAATCGCCGCAAAGGTGCTCGAACGTAAGTTGCCTCATTGGGTCTGCCTCAATGTGAATATTCCGGCGAAGGTAGAGCCGGAGGGGGTGCGTGTGTGCCGTGCCGCGCGTGGCCATTGGAGCGAGGAGTACCGCCGATATCTTGATCCGTCGGGCGCACCCTTCTATTGGCTTACCGGCCGTTTCGTGAATGGCGAGCCGGAATCTTCCGATACGGACGAATACTGGCTAAACCGCAGGTATGTAAGTGTTGTTCCGGTGACTCCCGACCAGTCGAGTGTTGCATCTGTGAAGGGTATGGCCGAGCTGTTTAATTCGTAATGGCAACATGATGGAAATCGTTTTGCAAAAAAATGTTGAAATTTTTTGCAAGATTCGACGCATTGTTATTATCTTCGCATCGTAATAACGAAAAGGCGCGTCCGCGCCGTCAAACAACGAATTTAACAACTACGGCATTATGATATTTACTTTTCGCATTGTATCCGACGAAGTCGACAATTTCAAGCGTGAGATAAAAATCGACGCTACCGCAACTTTCTTGGATTTGAAAAACGCCATATGCGAGAGCGTAGGCTACGACAAAACGCAGATGAGTTCTTTCTTTCTTTGCGACAGGAATTGGGAGAAAGAGAAGGAGATTACTTACGAAGATATGGGTAGCGACGCCGATCAGGAAATATGGCTTATGGACGAAAGCGTGCTGAGCGACTTTATCGACGACGAAGGCCAGAAACTGCTGTATGTGTTCGACTATATGACAGACCGTGCCTTCTTTATCGAAATGACCGATATCGTTACAGGCCGTTCGCTGAAAGACCCGTTCTGCTCGTTATCGTTGGGCCAGGCTCCGTCGGAATTTGTCGATCTCGACGAATTCGACTCCAAGGTGGAGGCCAAGCAGGCTGCGGTAGCTGCCGTTACAGATCTCGATGAAGACTTCTATGGCGACGAGAGCTATAGCGCCGACGAATTCGACAGCGAAGGCTTCGACGAAATGACTTTCGACAATTAGGTCCGGCGCATATGTCGTACGAAAACCCCGGCGTTTGTGTCTTGGCGTGCGGGGTATACTTATATTAAACACTCTCTTAAATGTTCGATACCATAGCATCACTTGTTAACTCCGAATGGCTTTACACGGCTTTTGCGGCTGTGGCTCTCGGCTCTACCATAGTGATTGTTGTGGTGATTCTTTCGGAGAACCGTAATCCTGTGAAATCTCTCGCGTGGGTAACGGTTCTGTTGCTTCTCCCTGTTGTCGGGCTTGTGCTGTATTTGTTCTTTGGCCGCAATATAAAGAACAAGCGGATGATATCGCGCCGCAATCGCCGCAAACTGCGGCGCAGGGAGAAAAAGACCAAGGCCAGCCCGGCGGATTATGATCTGTCGCCCGAATCAATAGCGCAGCTTAATCTTGGCCGTTCGCTTTCAGGGGCGCAGTTCTATGCGCCGAACACGGTCGAGGTGTTTGCCTCCGGCGCTGCCAAAATCGATGCTCTTGAGGCTGATATACGAGCCGCGCGACACTCTGTGAATCTCGAATACTATATTTTTGAGGCCGATGGCACGGGGCGTCGTATAGCCGAAGCTCTGATGGAGCGCGCGCGTGCCGGGGTGAAGGTTCGGCTCATATACGACCATGTGGGTTCGTTCAGCGTCCGTTCTCGTTTCTTTAAGGAACTTAGAAAGAGCGGGATTGAGGCCTATCCTTTTTTCAAAGTTTCGTTTCCGCAGCTCGCAACCCGTGTCAACTGGCGCAACCATCGTAAGATATGCGTCATTGACGGGCGCATAGGCTATCTTGGCGGAATGAATATAGCCGATCGTTATGTCGACGGCGGAAAGTTCGATTGTTGGCGCGACACCCATGTGCGGGTGACAGGCCCCATAGTCGATGCGATGCAGTACTCCTTTGCTGTCGATTGGAATTTTATGGGGCGCGGACTTATTGAACTTGACGTTCCTTCCGATGACATGCCTGATGTTTCTTTTGGTCCGTCGGCTGTTTCGGGAGTGGGAGTGCAGATGCTTAGCTCGGGTCCTATGGCCGAATGGTCGAATATTGCGCTGGCGTTCCAAAAAGCAATTGCCAATGCCCGCAAGCGTGTGTACATACAGACGCCTTACTTCTTGCCGACGGAGGGGCTGCTGAAGTCCTTGCAGGCTGCGGCGCTTTCCCATGTGGACGTGCGCATAATGGCTCCTATAAAAAGCGATTCGGCCATGCTTACTCATGCGTCGGCATCTTATGTAGCTGAATGCCTTAAAGCCGGAATCAAGATATACCTATATAAGAAAGGTATGCTTCATTCCAAGATGATGATTGTGGATGACGAAATGGTTACCATTGGCTCGACAAATTTCGATTTCCGCAGCTTTGACTATAATTTTGAGGCGAACCTCTTTTTTTACAGCAAAGAGTTTAACGGGCGTATGCTGGCATTGTTCAGAAGCGACCTTGCCGACTGTCTGCGCGTAGTTCCCGATAAATGGAAGCGCAGGCCGTTCGGAGTGAAGGTCGCGGAATCGGTGCTGAGGCTTTTGAGCCCGGTTCTGTAAACATTACATTAATTATATGACAGAAAACAAACAGCGATTTTGCGAGCTGCTTAGGGCTACCTCGCGCGAGAATATAGAGTATGTGATAGAAGACCTCGAAGATTTCGGGTTCTTTGAATCACCGGCTTCGGCACAGGGTCACGGAGCATATCCCGGCGGATTGCTTGAGCATTCGCTCAATGTGTACGATGCCGCGATGGCCTCGCGTGAGGCTATGGTTCGCATAAGGCCGGACATAGAGGGCGAGCTCGACCCCGATTCGATAGCTATAGCAGCTTTGCTCCACGATGTGTGCAAGACAGATTTCTACAAGCGGGTGAAAAGAAAGAAACGTAACGAAATCGGCATATACGAAGAAGTGGAGGTGTACGAGATTCACGATGAAAATTTCCCGGTAGGGCATGGCGAAAAGTCCGTGATTATGCTTCTGCGCTCGGGACTCGATTTGCACGATGACGAAATTTATGCCATTCGTTGGCATATGGGGCCGTGGAACCTGTCGCGTGACGACGAAAAATTTTATCGGCAGGCCGGAAAAAGATCAGCACTCCAAAGCCTGATTCATGTGGCCGACACACTTGCATCGGCTATTATCGAACGGCCGGGTGCAAAAATGTAGATTCATAAAAAATTGGTTTGCAGAGAGATGTAAAAGCGGGCTGAAATTTATTGAAAAAAGCTGTCGAAAAATTTGGTCAGTATCGCAAGAATGTCTAACTTTGCATCGCAAAAGCAAAAAAGCCAACGCGAAAATAGCTCAGTTGGTAGAGCACGACCTTGCCAAGGTCGGGGTCGCGGGTTCGAGTCCCGTTTTTCGCTCAAAGGAAAAAGAGAACATTAAAATTTTGGCTGACATACTTTTATGTCTTGAATAAAGAGCAGTAAGCCTGTTGTAGTATGCGAAAATAGCTCAGTTGGTAGAGCACGACCTTGCCAAGGTCGGGGTCGCGGGTTCGAGTCCCGTTTTTCGCTCAAAGCTTTTAGCTTCCGGCTACCGCTCACAAGACGAAAAGCGGTCAGCAATATGTCCGGGTGGTGGAATTGGTAGACACGCTACTTTGAGGGGGTAGTGGCCGTTCGGCTGTGTGAGTTCGAATCTCATCTCGGACACAATTAAAATCCGCAAGCGATTGATTGTTCAATCCTTGCGGATTTTAAATCGTAAAAATGTGACCTTGCAAAGGTTGCGGGTTAGAATCCCTGTTTTTTCGTTCAACGAAAAAGAGAACATTAAAATTTTGTCTGGCATACTTTTATGTCTTGAATAAAGAGCAGTAAGCCTGTTGTAGTATGCGAAAATAGCTCAGTTGGTAGAGCACGACCTTGCCAAGGTCGGGGTCGCGGGTTCGAGTCCCGTTTTTCGCTCAAAGCTTTTAGCTTCCGGCTGCCGCTCTCAAGGCGAAAAGTGGTCAGCATATGTCCGGGTGGTGGAATTGGTAGACACGCTACTTTGAGGGGGTAGTGGCCGTTCGGCTGTGTGAGTTCGAATCTCATCTCGGACACTTTAAAATCCGCAAGTGATTGATTGTTCAATCCTTGCGGATTTTTTTCGTTTTTCGGCCTCTTTCATTCCCGACCCATAATAATCAACATATGTTGACGCCGCAATGATTTGTTTTGCCTATATTTGCACAGGTTTAGATGTAAAATTTGGCAATATGGTAATTGATTTGAGAAAATTCGTTGCAGCGCATATATGTTTGTGCTTTGGGGTTTTTGCCTCGGCTGAAGAGGTGGCAGATTCAGTCAGGACGGACGAACTTAAAGAGGTGGTAGTAGAAGCAAGGATGCAAGAAGCATCTCCCACCTTCACAACATATACTCCCACAGCCAAACAAAAGACTGCCTCGCAGAACGCTCTGGATCTCCTGCGGCAACTTGCTATCCCGCAGATACAAATCAATCCTATAGAAAATGCCGTAACGGATAATGCCGGAGAAGAGGTAGCGATTTTCATAAACTATCTTCCGGCGGCAAAAGAGGAGATGGAAGGGCTGCGCACAGCTGATGTCCGGCGCGTTGAGTATCTGGAGTTTCCTACCGACCCTCGGTTTCGCGGCGCGAAGCGTGCGGTAAACATCGTTGTTCAGGAATATGCTTATGGCGGATATACGAAGCTTTCGGCAAACGAAAACTTCCTTGTGGGTCTGTCTTCGCGTGCAAACATATTTTCAAAGTTTTCATACAAGCGTATGACATACGATATTTTCGTAGCCTCCAATAATTGGAACAATCACCACGCCGGCTCAGACATCGAAAGTATGTACACACTAAAAAATGAAGTAGGGGCAGATTACACACTGAGTAGAAACGAAACCACAGATAAGATACACTTTCGTCAAAATCAGTACCCTGTGACTTTCCGAGCAACATACAACACAGAGAAAATACAAATCCGCAACACTTTGGGATTCAGCCATAGTGCGTATCCTATTCAAAGTCAAAGCGGCTCTCTTGAATACTTGCCGGCTCAAGCTGATAATTACACTTTCAGCCGCCATATCCCGTCGCGCAGCAATTCGCTGAATTATTCGGGCACGTTTTTCTTCGCGCTGCCGCACGATTTTTCTATCAATGCGACACCTCAAATATTGTACACCCACAATAATAACTCGCTTACATATGCCGCATCGTTGGCCGAGCCAATTGTCCGTAATGCCCGCGAAAATGCCTGGCATTACCGTGTGGACGCATATATAAACAAACGCTTCGGCCAAAGCCATACCCTTATGCTGGGTGTGAACGGTGGGGATATTGTCAACCGCCTCAGATACTCCGGCAGTGCCGTTTATTCCGACAGGTTTCACAATGCTTTTGCCGCAGGATTACTGTGTTATCAGCTTAAAACGCAGAAATTCAACCTTTATACAGATGCCGGATTTTGTTGGGAGCAAAGCGATATCAATGGCATCAAAAACACCGACACATACCCTTTTGTACACATAAATCTTAACTATTCGCCTAATTCCAAAAATGCGTTGTCGGCTTATTTCCAATATGCCAACAACACACCGGGCATCAATCAGAAAGCCTCTGATGTGTTGCGCGACAATGAGTTTATGTACCTTACCGGCAATCCGCTTCTCGATAATTCGCGCCACGTCACTTTCAATCTGTCATATACATGGCTGCCCTCTAACAAGTTGGGGCTAAGTGCCTATGGCAACTTCTTTGAAATGATTGACCGCCAGATTACGGCATACGAGCCATATGATGACGGCCGGGCATTGCTGAGAACATACATCAACAATGGCAACTATATCCAAAGTGAAATAGGATTGGCCGCTAATATCAAACTGTTGGACGGCAATCTCCAGTTTTATGTCAATCCAAAGCAATGCTTCAACCGTTCGACCGGAATGTACGATAAGACGTATAATCCTTTTCAGGTGACCGCGCAGGCTACATATTACCTGAAGCAGTTTTACTTTCAGGCATACTACCAGACGCCGCAGAAAATGATGTTCTCAAATGCCCCGATTACATATCGCTCCCGCGATTTTTACGCTGTTGGGGCAGGATGGGCTAACGCCGACTGGAATGTGCGGCTGACGGCATACAACGTTTTCAACTCACATTGGGACAGTGCGGATCTATATCTTGAAACGCCTCTTTACAAAGAACATAAAACCAATTTTGGCACAAACTCGCATGCTCGTCTTAACCTGTCGGTGACATACACCTTTGGCTACGGCAAGAAAGTGCAGCGAGGTAACGAGGTCGGAGAGCAATCCGGCGCAAACTCCGCAATCCTTAAATAAGGACGTATATACGCATCGCGGGCGCGGCTCTGAGTGAGTCGCGCCCGCGGTGCGTTTTCAGGGGAAGTGGAGTGTTACTGCTCGATAGCGGAGCGGATTGTGGTGGCGATGTGGCGGAGGTCGTCGTCGGTCACCCACGGGCCTGCGGGGAGGCAGAGGCCGGTGCGGAATAGGGCCTCGCTGACGCCGTTGGTGTACGCAGGGGCAGTGGAGTAGACGGGCTGGCGGTGCATCGGTTTCCAGAGGGGGCGTGCCTCGATGCCGGCTGCGTCGAGGGCGGAGCGCATG